>TARA_B110000003_G_scaffold49690_1_pt1 | contig 16748 bp, 17 predicted proteins | sample TARA_B110000003 | Tara Oceans TARA_B110000003 (sample SAMEA4396424) | marine metagenome | biome: Westerlies Biome; feature: [SRF] surface water layer (ENVO:00010504); material: water (ENVO:00002006), including particulate matter (ENVO:01000060) such as... | depth 5 m
CACTGTTGAATGAAAACAAGTAAACTGTTGTCAGAAGCTTGCGCTTCAGCATCCCAAACGTGACTTCCCCCCCAAAAGTTACATGAAAGGCAAAAAAAGTTTGAGTCACCTGCGGACCCGGTCGGGGTTGTCCGCCAAAAAGGCCTTCCAACCGCCCGCCCCTCGCTGCATCTTGGGCGTGGCCAATTGATAGTGGTGGCAAAGCGCGACGGCAAGACCATCGGAAGCGTCGAGCTCTTTGGGCATGTCCTCCAACGGAATCTTGAGCGTCCGCTGTACCATTCCTGCCACCTGCTCTTTGGAAGCCGCACCACTGCCTGTCACCGCCTGCTTTACCCGGCGTGGAGCATACTCTGCCACGGGAATGTCTCGCGCAAGGGCAGCCGCCAAGGCCACACCTTGGGCACGGCCAAGTTTCAGCATGGATTGAACGTTTTGTCCAAAAAACGGAGCCTCCACAGCCAGGTCGTCGGGAGCGTGGGCATCGATCAAGCCGGTCACGCGGTCAAAGATTTTCTTCAGTTTCAGTGCGTGGTCCTTGAATTTCCCCAAATGCAGTGCCCCCATCTCGACCAATTCCACATGGCCCTTGCCCCGGGTTCGGATGATGCCATACCCCATGATGGTGGTGCCTGGGTCAATGCCCAAGATGATTCTCTCCGGCTCAGAACTTTGGGACGAGGTTGGGGTCTTTTGCGTCATGGGTAAATTCGGGACCTCATGCATCCCTCGTTTCGACCAAATTACATTGCTTTCTCCCTCTGGATGCAGTCGGGGTGCCACAAAGCGTCAGCCTGGGGCCAAAAACACAAGAGGGCGCTCTCCTTGCCCACAAGTGGTTTGGCCCTGTTGCTGGTAGGCGCCGCTTTGAAACAACACGGTGGCTGGGCTGCCCTTTCTGAAGTTCGGGTCCAACAGGTGTGGTGTTTGGCACTTGCGGCGGCGATGTGGCCCCTGAACCTTGGGTTGGAGGTGGCCAAATGGAGACGTCTCAAAGCCGCCCAACTGCCTGAACAGCTCCTGTCCCGTACGTCGACATCGTGGCGCGCGGCTTTCCATGAGGTCCTTCGAGGCCAAACATGGGCATTCCTCGCCCCCTTTCGGATGGCCGACGGTCTGGGGCGGATCCGCGCCATGGCCCAAGCGCATCGGGGCTGGGATGCGGCGAAGGCCTTTGGGTTGGGCGCATTGTGCCAAGGCTGGGCCACTTTCGCCATGGGCGTCCCTGCCTTGGCCATGTTGGGTTGGCCAGGAAGTGCTGCCGCCCTTGGGCTCGTGGTACTGGCGGGGGGGGCATGGCTGACCCGAGATGCTTCCAACCTGGCAATTTTGCTGCTCAGCGTGCTTCGCTACGGGGTGTTTGCGTCCCAGTACCTTCTTTGCTTGGTCGCCTTTGGCGCGACTCATCTGAATGACATGTGGTCGGAAGGGTTCCCTCGCGTTGCCGGGGTTTGGTGTGTGGTGTCTGCCATACCATGGCCCGCTGAATTGGGCGTGCGAGAAGCCGCTGCCACATGGATGTTCGACAGTCAAATCCCCGCGGTGGTGGCCGGCACCTTTGTGGTTTGGGTACTGAACCGCTGCCTTCCCGCTTTGGTGGGGATTTGGCCTTTCAAAAGCGCTTCCAATGAATGACCTCTCGGACGCGCTCTTGGTTCTCGTGCTTGCGGCCTTTTTGGGCCACGCGTTCACCTTGTTGCGCTGGCGCCATGGGTGGCGTAAGTCCACCTTGTTCCAAAGAGACCCTCGCAGGAAGAACAATGGGCAAGCACCGGTCTTTGAAGTGGTGGTCCCCGTGCGCAACGAAGCCGAGCGCATCGGAACGCTGTTGGACGACCTGAAGGCATCCCTTGGCCCGATGACCGTGCGCGTTTGGGTGATTGACGATTGGAGCGATGACGATACGGTTCGTGTGGCAAAGTCTCACCCCCTCGCTCCAGAGGTCATGGCTTTGAGCGCAATCACCAGTCAGGAAAAACCCCAACGAGGCAAGAAATCCGCCCTCCTTGCTGGCATTGAACATGCCTCCAGTCCTTGGGTGGTCACCTTGGACGCCGACGTGCGGCTTGGACCCGGATGGGCGCGAGCATGGCAAGGGAGTCTCGCACATATCGATGAAAGTTGCGGCGCCGTGGCAGGTCCTGTGCGGCTTTGGACAGGAACCCAGAGCGGACGATGGGCCGAGGTGCAAGCCCTTGACTATGCAGCACAGATGGGGTGGTCCGCTGCGGCATTGGCGCATGGCCAGCCAGCATCCGCTTCCGGGGCCAATTTTGCAGTGAGACGAAGCACCTATCCCGACACGCGAAACTTGGGAGCGTCCGGCGACGATGCTCTCGTGGTCCAGTCTCTGCATCGGCAAGGACTGGCTGTGTCCTGGCTTTCTGATCCGGACGCCATCGTCTCCACAGACGGCGCCCTTGACCTTGTCGATTGGACCCACCAGAGGATGCGCTGGGCGGGAAAGGCCAAACACTACTCCTTTCACGTAAAAAGGACAGCCGCGTGGGTCATCTTTGCCGGCTTGATGCCAATGGTATGTGTCGTTTGGTGGGGCTTGAGCCCCTCCTGGACAAGGGCATTCACAGCAGTTTTCTTTTGGATGGTTTGGAACGCCTTGAACGTGGCTTTCGTCAGGCCCGTGGCGCAATGGTTTGGGTTGCCTCATCCTTGGCAAGCTTGGTGGCGTCTGGCGTGGAGCCAGCCATTTCAACTGCCATTCTTGATGCTGGCCAGCTGGGGTTGGTTGTCTCCTTGGGGAATCGCTTCCAAACCACAATGGAAAGGCCGAACTTGCACAACGTGAAAGCTTTTCTCTCCCATCGAATGGCCACCCTCGGAGCGGGTTGGATTTTGCTTTGGTTGCTCATTGCCATGTTGGGGAGCCCCTTGAGACCTGATCCATCGCCCATGGCCAACGACCAGCACTTGGACCGTGGTCTTTTGTCCCCGGGGACGGTATGGCAAGATGCATCAGGCAAGTCGCACCATGCGTGGTTGGGCACCGACCGCTACGGACGTGACGTCCTGAGTCGCCTCATGGCAGGCAGCGGCATCTCACTTTCTGTAGGGGCAGGCTCTGTGCTCATCAGCCTTTTGCTCGGTTTGCTGCTCGGCGGACTGGCAGGGTACCTAGGTGGCTGGGTGGATGCATGGATTTCGTGGTTTTTGCAAGTGATGTGGTCGGTCCCCACACTTTTGATGGTCCTGGCCATCACCCTCGCTTTTGGAAAGGGTTTTTGGCAGGTGTTCTTGGCCATTGGATTGACCATGTGGGTGGAAGTCGCGCGGATCGTTCGAGGTCAATTCCTCAGCTTGAGAGAAATGCCATACGTCCAAGCGGCTGAGGCTTTGGGACTTCCATCCTGGCGCATCATGTGGAGGCACATGCTGCCCAATGCCATGGGACCACTCGTCGTGGTGTGTGCGGCCAATTTTGCCGCGGCCATTTTGATCGAGGCCGGGCTGAGTTTCCTTGGGGTTGGAGCCCAAATCCCCATGCCGTCCTGGGGGAACATTGTCAAGGAGCACGCCCACTTGCTCACGACGGACCACGCGTGGCTCGCCTTGATTCCCGGGGCCATGATTGCCAGTTTGGTTTTGGCTTTTGCCTGGGTCGGAGATGGGCTGCGTCACGCTTTGAAGACTTCATCCCATCCTTGACAAAGCCTTCGCGCAGTACCTTCCCACCATGGCTTCCTTGGACAAACACGCCCCCATTTACGTTGCAGGCCACCGCGGCATGGTTGGGTCCGCCATCGTGCGCGCCCTGGAAAGCTCCGGCCATGACAACCTGCTGCTCAAGACCTCCAGAGAATTGGATTTGCGTGACCAAGGGGCGGTGATGGCGTTTTTGGCCCAAGCTCAACCTCGGCACGTCTACCTCGCCGCCGCCAAAGTGGGCGGTATCCATGCCAACAACACTTTGCGAGGCGACTTTCTCTACGACAACCTCATCATGCAAGCGAATGTCATCGAGGGCAGCCGGCGGGTGGGTGTAGAAAAGCTTCTTTTTTTGGGAAGCTCTTGCATTTACCCCAAGCATGCCCAACAGCCCATGAGGGAAGATGCATTGTTGACAGGGGAACTCGAGCCCACCAATGAGCCTTATGCCATTGCCAAAATCGCAGGCCTCAAGATGTGCGATGCCTACCGCGACCAACACGGTTGCAATTTCATCAGTGCCATGCCCACAAACTTGTATGGCCCTGGAGACAACTACCACCCAGAACACAGCCACGTATTGCCTGCCATGATTCGGCGGTTTCACGAAGCCAAGATGGAAGGTGCCAAGGAAGTGGTTTGTTGGGGCACAGGAACGCCCAAACGGGAGTTTTTGCACGTGGACGATTTGGCACAAGCTTGCCTTTTTCTCATGGACCAGCACAATGCAGGAGGATGGGTGAATGTGGGCACTGGTGCAGACTTGAGCATCCAAGACCTTGCCCTTTTGGTGGCCCAAACCGTGGGTTATGAAGGAACGGTCTCATGGGACCACAGCCGTCCAGATGGAACCCCACGCAAATTGCTGGACGTGTCCCAAATGAGCGAACTGGGATGGGATGCCTCCATCTCGCTGAAAGACGGAATGGTGGAGGTCTACAAGGAATTCATGCAGTCCTTGGAGATGGAAAGCATGCGGGGATGACGCGTTGGCTTGGGCACATGTTGGCGGTCTTGTGCATGGTGGCTTCTCCTTCCTTGCTGTCCGCCCAAAATCCTGACTCCCTTCTATGGGGTCCACAACCAGGAGAAATCACTGTCTCCCTCGCAGCCCACGCCATGACATGGCACACCGCCAACCTCGACCTTTGGTTGGATCCTTGGCTCACCTTCAGGCATGTGGCAGGAACAGCAGCAAATGCGGGCACTGATGAAGGCCGAGCATCTTGGGACAACTTGCGAGGGGCATCTTTTGGAGCCCGTTTGGATGGAAGATGGGTTCTCGAAGGTTCACTTGAGGAACTTCAGGGCCTTCCGTCCGCTTGGGATGGCCTAATGATGGGCGACGGATCTGGACTGCCCGGATGGGGAAGGGTCAAAACCACCGGAGGGGGGCGGGTTGATGTTGCTCGTGCGAGAGCAAGGTCGTCTTATCGTACGCCCGTCAGAGGTCTCGACACCTTGACGTTTTCTTTGGCCTACGCTCCTGTCCAATGGGGGGAGGCCTCCTCTCCTGCCATGTTTTCCTCGGAGGCGTCTTCCTTTCCACATGCACAATTGACATTGGGACCCTCGTCCCGCTGGGCCATCTCGGCCGTTCTGGCCCGTTGGACAGGCAACCAACGGAGCCCACTCGGTGGTTCCACGGAGAGTCTTTTTCGCCAAACCGATGCCGCGTGGGGCACCATCGTGTGGCACCCATGGCCCTCCGTGGGCCTTGGCGCTCTCCTAGGAGGCCACAGGGACCGCCCGTGGACGCAGGAAGATGCCACGGACGAGGCCTTTTTTTGGCGGGGTTGGCAAAGCATGACCGCATCCTACCGCCCCACAAATCCGAGCTGGCACTTTTCGGCAGAATGGGTGCCCAAACTGGCAGGAAGTTTCACGGTGCGACACAAAACCAAACATCTGTCCTGGGTGGCCAGTGCGATGAGGCTTGGACATGCCGTCGATTGGACAAGTCCTCTCGAAAATGCAGGATCTCCTTTGTCGGCTCCTTTGAGGCCTGATTGGGTTGGCTCCAGTTCAACCTGGTCTGAGGCAGGTTGGCGTTCTGAATACGGGGTAGCTTGGAACCAGGACAAATGGCAACTGGGCGCAAGAGGTCTGGCCTACCGCCAGCAAGCATGGGCGGAGGCTTGGGCAGCCTTTGCACTGCAAACGGTTTGGCCCATGCACATTTACGTGGGGGCAGAGGCTTGGCGCTTGGAAGGACACCGTACACTCCCTGACCAAGGCGTACGATGGAAGGTGGGGGTGGCCCATCGACTTGGGATGTCGCCGGGAGGGCCTACATTTGCGACGCCATGATTTCCTTGATGCTTCCCGCCACGCTGGCCTTCCTTGTCGCGCTGTTTGGTATGCCCTCCTTGATCATGCTCGCCAAGAGAAAACATCTCGTGGATGAGCCGAGTGAGGCACGAAAAATGCACCACCGTTCCGTACCAACTGCAGGTGGAGTGATGTTCTTTGCCGCCCTATTCTGCAGCGCCTTGGTGTCATTCTCTTGGATGTCCATGGGCAACGAACAGATGACTCAATGGATGGGTGTCTTGGGGGCGGGCATCCCCATCTTTTTCATGGGACTCAAAGACGATATCATGGGCATGGGTGCCAACAAAAAGTTGCTTGTCCATATGGCCATTGGCTTGTTTTTGGTGGTGGGGCTCAACTTGAGAATCGACAACTTTGACGGCTTGTTTGGGTTGCACAGCATTCCCTTCTACGTGAGTGCCCCGTTTTCATGGTTCGTGTACATCGTTGTGGTGAATGCCATCAACCTGATCGATGGCATCGACGGCCTTGCCGGTGGCTATGGCATGGTGGCCATGATGGCCTTTGGTCTCTGGTTTTACTGGACAGGTGACTTGGCATCAGCGACGGTTGCCGCCGCCGCATGCGGAGGAATTGCCGGGTTCTTGCTCTTCAACTTGCATCCTGCCAAAATCTTCTTGGGGGACAGCGGTTCTTTGCTCTTGGGTCTTTTGGCCTACGTCTTCGCTGTTCGCATTCTTCAAACCCCCAATGAGGCCCTTTGGGCGAATGTCTCAAGGCCAGTCGCAGCCATGGCCATTCTGGCCTATCCCCTTGTGGATACTTTGAGGGTCTTCACCTTGCGCGTGCTGAAGCGTCAATCGCCGTTTTCTCCCGACCGCAAGCACATTCATCACCTCTTGATGAAATTGGGATGGGGCCATCGCTTGAGTTCTGCAGCCATTTGGAGTTATTCTGTGTTGTTTGCCGTCTTGGCCTTTCAACCCCAGAATGCCCAAATGGGCTGGACAGGCACCCTTCAGTTTCTAGGGACTTTGGGATTGGCCTTTGGGGTCGGAACCGTGCCGGCGTTGTTGGTCAAAAGAGGGTGGGGTCACTCCGCCTTGAGCGACACAATGCCTGCCGAAAGCGCTGCCAAGGCCACCACGGAGTCGCAGCCGGTGGCGTAACTTCCCGCCATGAGAGCTTGGACGTGTTGGACATTCTGCTGGATGGGCATGGGCATCACAGGGTGGACGCAAGCCCCCGTGACAAGTATGTGGCACTTGCCCCTCGACCCCTCTCAGCAGCTCGTCCGGATGGCTTGTGACAGTTTGGAGGTCATGGTCCCGAGCATCCAGCCCATGACGGCATGGAACCGCCCCCTCTCCCTGCGTCCCTCCCTAGATGCCTTCTCTGGTCTGAAAGTCCTTGGAGAGGCGAAACAAATCACTGGAGACTTCAATGCGCCTTCCACCGCCATTGGCCTCGGCACCTCAGGGGCCTTGTTCCAAAAGGTCTTTTACCAAGTTCAGCTCACAAGATGGAGGCTGCCTTTGGGATTTCCATTGGCCCAAGAGGTGGGTGAACATCGCTCTATGGATGGACTTGGAAGGGCTTCGCTCCTCAGCAGCTCTGTGGCTTCCGTGGAAAGGATGGAAGCCTCCTTGTCATGGGCCATTTCTCCTTCTGTCGCCTTGCGTGTGGGCCAGGAGTCCCATCACTGGGGACCCGGGGCCAGATCCCTTTTCCTCGATAGGCACATGGCCCCAGCCAAAGGCGCGAGACTTTGGATCGATGCCGGGTTGGTCCAGTACGCGCACCTTCTTCTCCGCACGCGCCACTTCAATGCCAACTCTGACAGTGCTGAAATCGGTTGGATGGCGGCCCATTGGGCAGAAGTACAGTTGGGTGGAGGTTGGTCAGGTGCTGTTTTTGGGGCCGTGAAATGGCGGGGCAACGACGTGGCTTTTCAAGGAAGATTGGAGCCGCATTACATCGTTCCACTGGCAGCCTTTCGACCGAGAGAATACAGCCTAGGGTCGTCGGACAACGCCTTGATCGGCGCACAATGCACATGGCGCAGAAGGCTTCGCCGCGGCCAACGGGTCACAGGCTACGGACAGGTTCTGTTCGATGAACTGCTGGTGTCCAAACTCTTCGAAGGCAACCAATGGTGGGGCAACAAATGGGGCGTTCTGGTGGGGGCACATTCAACGAGTCGATCAGGAAAATGGGGCTGGCTTTTGGAGGGTGCTGCGGTCAGACCTTGGACCTACACCCATCAATCCCTCCCCCTGTCGTACACCCACCTCCATCAGCCCTTGGGCCATCCCGCAGGAGGCAACTTCATGGAGGGTCGTGCCCGCTTGCGGGTGGTGGTGCGGGAAGATTGGGTGGTGCGGCTCAGTGCGCTGAGAAGAATGCAAGGTAGGTCTTTGGGGGGCGGAGAGGCCTTGCTTGCTTTCGCAGCGGGAGAAATGCCTTGGACCTCCTTTTCAGAGCGAGAGTCGGACAATGGGCACCTTTGGTTGCAGGGGGCCAACACACTGGTCCATCGACTGGAACTTGATGTGGCCTACCCGCTGGGGGAGCGCTATGGTGCTGCCGGGATTGAAGCCTTTGTCAGGGCTTGGACCAGGTTAGAGACCCAAGCCAGTCCGGGGGCATGGCAAGAACCGTGGGACGCGGGGCGTCTTGAAATCGGCATCCGCCAATCCAGGGTCATGGAGGAACGGGATTGGTGACTTGGATGCTGCTCGACCTTGGCTTCCTGCGTTAGTTTTGTCAGCCATGCATCGCGACCTTGCCACCCTATTCAAACTCCGTCTCGGCTTCTTTGTCGTCATGTCTGCGGTGCTTGGTTGGTTCATGGCCACGGAGACCATCGATCTGCCCACCTTTTTGACCTTGACCCTAGGGGGCTACGCGCTGACAGGTGCTTCCAATGGATTGAACCAAATCATCGAGAAACGGGTGGATGGACTCATGACCAGGACCTCTGACCGCCCACTGCCCACGGGACGAATGACTGTGAAACAAGCGCTTATGTGGAGTTTGGGTGCAGCGGTCGTCGGGTTGACCTGTCTCTTCTCTCTCAATCCACTCAGTGGGTGGTTGGGCGTTGCCGCGCTGGTCAGCTACGCCTTTGTGTACACTCCTTTGAAGGCCAAAACCAGTCTTTGCGTTTTTGTCGGGGCGTTCCCCGGAGCCTTGCCTCCAATGATTGGGTACGTCGCGGCCACAGGTGATTTTGGCATCGAACCCGGCACACTGTTCGCTGTGCAATTCATGTGGCAGTTCCCCCATTTTTGGTCCATTGCATGGCTCGCTCATGACGACTACCTCAGGGCTGGGTACAAAATGCTGCCCTTCAATGCGGGGCGATCGGAAAGGAGTGCGCAACTCATCCTGCTCTACACCCTCTTTTGCATTCCCGCAAGCATGCTGCCTTGGGCGTTGAACCAACCGATGGTTGGAAATGTTGCCTTCGCTGTGGCTGTGGTAGCCGGACTGGGCTTCTCCTTCTACGCTTGGCGACTTCACATCCGGCAATCCATGGATGCCGCCAAACGCCTCATGTTTGCCAGCTTTCTGTATCTACCCTTGGTTCAAATCATTTACGTCCTAGACAAAATCCCCCCCTCATGAGCGACCGCGTTTTTGAAGGACTCGATCCTGAAGTCCGCAACCGAACGAAGACCATGCTGATGTACTTCGTCGTTTTTGCAGTCACCATGCTGTTTGCTGGATTCACCTCTGCCTACATCGTGAGCAACATGGGACAATATTGGGTGCACGTCCCCGCTCCAAGCATGTTTTGGGTGAGCAATGTGATGATCGTGCTGAGCAGTGCAACCCTTTGGTGGGCTACAAAAGCCATCGGGTCAGGCCAAACGAACATGGGCTACACCGCCATGGCGGCCACCTTGATCCTTGGCATTGGATTCACCATCTCCCAAGCTGAGGGTTGGCGTCAATTGATGGATTTGGGCATGGGGTGGGACACCTCTGAAACAGAGCAAGGCACCGCTTTCCGTTGGAACAACCTCGCCGCTTTGTACGAAAGCAGTGCAGTGTATGGGGTGGACTATGACTTTCGTTACGACGGAAAACAGCTTCTGCACGATGCTGCACGCGGAGAACTTTATGCCTCCGACGATGCCTTGATGGTGCAACCCATCACCACGAAAGTGTTGCAATCCTCCAACAGCGGTGGGGGCTATATCTGGGCGTTGGTCCTGACCCACATTTTGCACTTGGTCTTTGGCCTGATTTATTTGGTGGTGAATGGCATCCGGGTGTTCACAGGGGTCATTCGTAAAGGGGACACCGTAAGGCTGAAAGCGCTGGGGATATACTGGCACTTCTTGGGCCTTCTTTGGATCTATCTCTTTGCATTCTTGTTCTTCTTGCACTGAGCACCGACAAGCCTTCCACTTCCCGTTGTGAATTCGTGATGTGATTTGGCGCACATCTGCATGCCGCCTGTATGCCGATTGTGTTATTTTCGCATCTCAAGTTCAGACCATGGCTGGAAACACCGAAACGATCCCTTCTGACGTCCTATGGGGCGGAGGACAAAGTCCCTACTCCGTGACCTACGGAAAAATGATGATGTGGTTCTTCCTCGTCTCCGATGCACTCACCTTCGGGGGGTTGCTCACGGCGTACGGGTTCTCAAGGGCCACCTCTGAAGATTCTTGGCCCATCGGCGAGCAAGTGTTCCGGGCCCTTCCTGGACTTGAAGGGGCCTATCCCTTGGTCTATGTCGCATTGATGACGTTTCTCTTGATCGTGTCTTCAGTCACCATGGTGTTGGCTGTTGAAGCTGGACACCGGAACGACAAAAAAGGCGTGGTCCGCTGGATGGCAGCCACCGTTGTTGGAGGCATTTTCTTCTTAGGATCGCAGGCTTGGGAGTGGTCGCACTTTATTCATGGATCTGGCGGGAGCTTTCAACTGGCCAAGGCTGTGAACGTCACCACGGACAGCGGCATGTCAATGGAGCTGCCTCAAGGCGAGGTGGTATTCATGGACCATCACTTTGGACACTTGGCCGAGCCATGGTCCGAAGGAGACCCCAACACGGTCCTCTCTTCCCAAGATGGGCACGTCACCTTGACCCAGTTTGGCGCGCACGAACACAGCGCACAAATGCACGGTCTAACGGTGAACAAATTCATCGAAAACGAGCAACAAATTTCCGGAGAGGAAGCTATGAAGCTTTGGAGCGCACGTGGCGAGGTGTTTGCTTTTGGCGCCAACTTGGAGGACAGCGAGTACGCGGCACAGCAGACCTACGCCAACTTCTTCTTTTTCATCACGGGCTTTCATGGGTTCCACGTTTTCTCAGGCGTGGTGATCAACATCATCATATTCTTCATGGCCCTCAACGGTGTGTTTGAGCGCCGTGGCCATTACGAAATGGTGGAAAAAACTGGCCTGTATTGGCACTTTGTCGACCTCGTTTGGGTTTTTGTATTCACCTTCTTTTACCTCATTTGACATGGAACGCGACGATTTGATTGTCAACGACAGCTACGCCATGGCTGCGCACCACAGCGAAGAAGCAGGTGCCGCCATCCGCAAGAAAGTTTGGTTTGTGACCGCATTGCTGACCCTCATCACGGCCGTTGAAGTCGGCATGGGCATCGTCTTCAAGCGTTCAGAGACCTTCTCCTGGACAATGATCAAATGGTCGTTCATCGTGTTGACTTTGGTCAAGGCCGCCTACATCGTGCTTGTTTTCATGCACCTCGGAGATGAGAGCAGCATCCTCAAGAAAACGATTTTGACCCCCTACATCTTGTTCATCAGCTACCTCTTGTTCATTGCGATCACAGAGGGCTTTGGACATCTCGAAGCGTTCTCCACCTTTCACTGATTGGGGAGAGGCGCCACCATGGGGAAACTGAAGAACAGATTGATTTTGTCGGCCATGATGCTGGCCCTGCCATTGACGGGGTTGGTGGTTTTTGGTCTGCTTTCAGAGCACAACTTCAACACCCTTCCCTTTTTCACCGTCGACGGCAAGCTCGACGCCCGTTCCCTCGAGGCGCAGCGGGTGGGTGACTTTCACTTGACCAACCATAAAGGCCAGGACTTTCACTCAGACCAACTGGCAGGAAAGGTTTGGATGGCCGCCTTCTTTGGCACCGATGCACCGCATGTGGCTCAAGTCACCAAACAGCTGCTTTGGCCCAACTTCAGGTACCGTGACGAGGGGGACATTGCCGTGGTTTGTTTTTCGCTGAATCCTGAACATGACACTCCAGAAGTGCTCGCCGAATACGTGGAGCGAAACACACGTTACAATGGGTTTGACGGCAAATGGCAATTCTTGACCGGTGCACCAGAGGAAATCGAGCGCCTTGTGGCTGAAGATTTCATGATCCAGCGAGACCCCGACGACCCCAACAACGTCGCTACCTTGTGGTTGGTCGATGCCGAGGGATTCTTACGCGGCGTGTACCATGCCGCTTCGGAAGATGACATCCGAGATGCGGTGGAAGACATCGCGCTGCTCAAAAAGGAAATGGATGTGGCAGCTTATGCAAGAGAGCAACTCGCCGAAGCCTTGGCCCCGTGCGAAGATTTGCCGGTCGTCGGACCCGAGGGCCACAAAGTGCCCGCCTTTGCGTTCACAGGAATCGACAGCGTGGAAATCAGCCATCGCACGGTGGAGGGCCAGGTCAAAATTGTCGATTACTTCTTCACCCATTGCCCCACCATCTGTCCGATCATGAGCAGTCAACTGTCCCGAGGACAACAATGGCTCCGCGACCACGACTTGGACGGCGACATCGTTTTGCTCAGCCACAGCGTGGATCCTGAAAGGGACACGCCGGCCCGGCTGAAGACTTACGCCACCCAATTGGGGGCGGACACGTCTTCATGGAAATTCATGACTGGGAAGAAAGCGGATTTGTACGACCAAGCGAGGAATGGCTATTACCTGACGGCCTTGAAAAGCGACACAGCCGCTGGAGGATTCTTCCACAGCGACACTTTTGTTCTCGTGGACCAGGCCGACCAAATCAGGGGTTTGTACGATGGCACTTCCACAGCCGAAGTAGATGCCATGCTCATGGATGCCGCCCAACTCGTGCTTCACCAACAAGGAGCCAGCCGCGCCGATTGAAACAAACATTGGCGGCACATTTTTGTCTTGAATGAAGAACAACACAACTCATGGGGATTGACAAAAAAATGAAAGGCTTTGTTTGGGTGGCAGGCGTTGCCATCCCATTGTTGGTGGCCGTCATGTTCTTTTTGCCAGGACTGGATGTTGGTCCTGAGATGCAGGGTTGGTTGCACCAACTTCCCGCCCTCAATGCCTCCATCAATGGGACCGCTTTCCTTTGTCTTTTGGGTTCCCTTTGGGCCATTCGGCGAAAGAAATTGGTGCTGCACCAACGTCTCAACACCACAGCTTTGGTGCTAAGTGCCATGTTTTTGTTGAGTTACGTGAGCTACCACATCACTACGGAAAGCACCCCTTTTTGCAAAGAAGGAGCCATACGGACGGTCTACTTCGTCATCCTGATTTCCCATGTGCTGCTGTCCATCGTGATCGTCCCGATGGTGCTGACCACCTACCTCCTCGGATTGGGCAATCAAATTCAAAAGCACCGCAAGTGGGCGCGAATCACATGGCCCATTTGGACCTATGTGACGTTCACTGGCGTCCTTGTTTACCTCATGATTTCCCCGTGTTACCCCTTTTGACATCCCATAGCAATGCTGTCGTCCCGACATGGCGCTTCCTGCTAATCGCTGGGGTTTTTTGGTGGGCATTGGACGACGTAAGCTTGGGACAGTGCGTCATGTGCAAGGCTGTGGCTGAGGACAGTGCGGCAGATGGAAGCTTGGGTCGAGGACTGAATTCTGGCATTCTCTACCTCATGGGAATCCCCTATGCCATCATGGCATTTTTCGCTTGGTTTGTCTTCCGCAAGCCCAAAGGGGATCCCTCCAACAAGGATGGCGGCCCCCAGACCTTACATTAGAACCATGGTTCGTTTTTTCCTCATGCGGGTCCGACTCGCCTTGATGCTCACTGCCTTCGGTTGTGGCTTGGCTTCGGCCCAAAATGTGGCCACCCGCACGTGGACCCTTGAAGAATGCCTCGGGCATGCATTCGAGCACAACTTGCAACTGAAGCAAACTGAACTAGGTCTTCGCAGAGGTGAAGTCGCGGCACTTGCGGCCAAAGGAGCATTCTTGCCCAACCTCAATGCCTCTTCAAGCTTTGGCGTGAACATTGGCCAAACCATTGACCCTTTCACCAACCAATTTGCGACGGATGCCATTCAGTCCAGCAATTTTGGATTGAGTTCAGGGTTGACTTTGTTCAATGGGTTCCAAAACCACCTGAACCTGCGTAGGGCCAAACTGGGATTGGAGTTGGCGGCCACCAACACAGAGGTGGCCCGCAACGCTTTGGCACTTAGTTTGGCTTCAGCCTACCTCAACGTCCTCTTCCAAAAAGAGTTTCTCGGCATTGCGCAACTGAATGCCATCGCCACCACACGTCAAGTGGACCGCGTCCAAACCTTGGTCGATGCTGGTGCTGCAGCGGAGAGCGATCTGTTGGACGTCCTCGCCCAAAAGGCCACCGATGTCAGCTCCGTTGTCAATGCAGAGAACGCTGTGACCCTTGCACGTCTCAACTTGGCCCAATTGCTTCAACTAAAGGGAACGGAAGCGGATCAGCTCGATGTGGCTGCCCCTGCCCCAAACCTGATAGAGAGCACCCAACTGCCCACGAGTGCAGAGGGAGCGGTGGCATACGCCTTGACGCAATTCCCAGACATGAGGGCTTCTGAATTGGGGGTCACGGACGCCTATCTCGGGTTGGACCTCGCAAAGGCTGCCCGTCTGCCACGCGTGGTGGGGTCCTTTAGTTTGGGGTCGGGCTATTCCCAAAACCGCCTCGAACAAATCGGTGAATCCAACACCATCTTCTATGACATTGCCACCACCACTCCTGGCGTCCTTCTCACAGCTCCTGTGGTAGATGACTCCGGGGTGTCCTTTGAAACAATGTCGTTCCAGGACCAATTGAGCGACAACCTGAACCAAAGTATTTTCTTCTCCCTCAGCCTGCCTTTGTTCAACAACTTCAGCATTCATGCTGGCATTGAACAGGCAAAAGTCGACGTCATTTCTGCCCAACTCAGCAAAGAACAAACCGCTCAATCTCTGACCCAAACCGTGCAAACGTCATGGGCCGATGCACGGGCCGCAGAACGCACCTTCGATGCCAACAGTCAAGCCCTTGACGCCGCAGAATTGGCCATGTCAAATGCAGAAGCACGGTTTGAAGCAGGGGCCATTTCTGCCTTGGAATATGCCGATGCACGAACCCGTTTGGACAACGCACGAATCAATGCCTTGAGGACCCAATATGATTTTGTCTTCAAAACGCGCATCTTGGACTTTTACCTCGGACGACCGCTTAGCCTCTGAACCATGAAAAACAAGAAACTGTTGCTCGGAATTGGGTCGCTGGTCCTTCTCTTGGTAATCGCGGCCGCCGTGCGCGGGGGAAGCCGGGAACTGCCCACGGTCAGCACCTCAAAGGTTGCCTTCCGCGATCTCGTGGAACGCGTGAGTGCGAGCGGCAAAATTCAACCGGAAATTGAGGTCAAAATCACCGCAGAAGTCAACGGTCAAATCACCCAACTTCCCGTGAAGGAAGGCGATGTCGTATCTCAAGGAGACCTGCTCGTGCAGCTCAACCCCGACATCTACGATGCCGCCCTCCTGCGCGCCGAGGCTTCCCTGAATTCAGCCCGTTCCAACCTTGCATCCGCCCGCGCCCAAGTGGCACAAGGCGAAGCCAATTTCTTCGCCTCCACCAAGGCTTTTGAACGAGGGGAGGCGCTGCTCCAACAAAAGGTGATTTCCCAAGCTGAGTTTGACCAAACGCAGGCGTCTTTTCTCACCGCCAAGGCCAATGTCACCAGTGCAGAGGAAAATGTCCGAAGTGCCGAATTTGCCATTCGAAGTGGGGAGGCCTCCGTCCAAGAAGCCAAGGACAACTTGGGCAGAACCACACTCCGTGCCCCACAGGCCGGGGTGGTGACGGCGCTTTCGAAGGAAGTGGGTGAAAGCGTCCAGGGAAATGGGTTCACCGCAGGAGAGGTGATTTTGAACGTCAGCGATCTCCGAACGATGGAAGTGAATGTGGAGGTCAACGAAAGCGACATTGTGCGCATCCACTTGGGCGACGAAGCTGAAGTGGAAGTGGACGCCTATCTAGGGGAAACCTTCGCTGGGACGGTCACTGAAATTGGGAACACGGCCTTGAATGCGGGCATGAATGGGTTCAGCATGGACCAGGTGACCAACTTCTCTGTGAAAATAAGACTCGAGCGAGGCAGCTACCTCCATTTGATGGAGGATGAGGGTGAGAATGCCGCGCCTTTCAGACCAGGAATGAGCGCCACTGTGGACATTCTCACGGCCCGACGCAGCCAAGTCCTTTCCGTACCCATTCAAGCGGTAGCAAGCAGGGCGGGTGTCCAGACTGCGCTCTCCTCAAGCAAGTCAGACGGAGATGCATCTGATGCTGAATTGGGGGTGTTTCTTTTTCGTGATGGCAAGGCCCTTTGGACGCCCGTAGAAACAGGTATTCAAGACACCAGGCATGTCGAAGTTGCAGGAGACCTCGATACTTCTGATGTGCTTGTCACAGGTCCTTACGACATTGTCAGTCGCACATTGGATTCCGGTGACGCCGTACACGAAGAAGAAATCTGATGGCCCGAATCCTTTTGATCGACACCTCCACCAAACAGTGCTCTGTGGCTGTGGCACAAGAT
>TARA_B110000003_G_scaffold109897_1_pt1 | contig 16725 bp, 15 predicted proteins | sample TARA_B110000003 | Tara Oceans TARA_B110000003 (sample SAMEA4396424) | marine metagenome | biome: Westerlies Biome; feature: [SRF] surface water layer (ENVO:00010504); material: water (ENVO:00002006), including particulate matter (ENVO:01000060) such as... | depth 5 m
ATGGCGCGCGGACTGAGCCGCGAGCTGGCGAAGGAGAAGGCGCAAAAAAAGCAAGGGAAAAACGCGTCCAAGGGCAACAAGGAGGATTTGACGCCGGCGCGGCGCGCGGAGCGAGACGCGAAGACGCTGCGCGAGAAGACGGCGAGGAAGGAGGCGGCGCGCGCGGCGCTCGCGGCGAGCGGAGAGGCGGGCGCGGCGGCGGTGAAGGCGGAGGAGGCGAAGAAGGCGGCGATGCGGGCGAAACAGAGGGAAAATAAATTGGCGGCGGCGAATCCGTTGTTGGCGAAGAAGCGAGGGTGACGCGCGAGGGCGAGCGCGAGGGAGACGGACGGCGCGAGCGAGACGGCGTGGATCGGTGATGGGCGCGGTGAAGAAGGCGGCGAAAAGGGATGATCGATCGGGGACGAGAGGGACGCGCGGATGCGTGGATTTTTTATGTCAGCGCGAGTGTAACGCCAACGCCACAACGAGACGCGCGGAACGATGAAACGCGCGCGCGCGACGACGAAGAACGAGAACGACGAGACGAACGCGACGACGACGACGCGCGCGGCGCTCACGCTCGAGGCGGAAAAGTTACGCGTGGAGGCGGAGAACGCGAGGCTGAAAGCGGAACTCGAGGACGCCGCGAGCGACGCGGCGAAGCGCGCGCGCTCCGCGGAGCGCGCGGAACGGCGCGTCGTCGAGCGCGACGCCACGATACGCGCGCTCGAGCAGCGCATTCGGGAACTCCAGGCCGAACTCAAGGCTTCCGTGGAGCTGAAAGATGAATACGCGCGCGCGCTCGACGCGCGCGTCGGCGAAGTCGACGCGTTGATCCGCGTGGACTCGGACGCGGACGCCAAGACGCTCCGCGAACGCGTCGACGAGGGACTCCTGCGCGCCGCCAACGAGCTCGTGCACGTCAAACGCGAGTGCGAAACGTTTCGCGCGGCGCATCGCCGTCTCGAAAAAGTCATCGAGCTCGTCGATCTCGACGTGTCCCGCGTCAAGGACAACGTCGCGGCGGCTGAAAAGGCGCTCGCCGACAAATCCGACGAGACGCGAGCGCACGCGGAACGCATCGCCGACATGGAGCGCGAGCTCACCGACGGCGTCGCTCTCGTCGCGCGCTGTCGCGAGCGCGAGTCCGATCGCGAACGCGAAATATCAGCCCTTCGCAGGGCGCTCGCGGCGTCTCGCGCGCAAACCAGGCGCTTAGAAACCGAATTAGACGCCGCCGCCGTGTAGCTCGCCAGTCGCCCTCGCCATAATTCGCCTCGCGATCGCCATGACGACGAATGCGGCGTCCACGGATTGGTGGACGTCGCTCCAGGAGACCGTCGCGTCGTACGCGCCCGCCTTCGGCACCGCGAGCGCGTCCGGCACCGCGAGCGCGTCCACGACGACGCTCAGCGACGAGGATTATCGCAGGCGCATGATTACGAAGATGGACTCATCCATGCGCACGAAATACGGCCAAGGCGCGACGTATAACTTCAAACTCGTCCTGCGCGGCGACGTGGCGACGGGAAAGTCGACGCTTCTTCGACGCCTGCGCGGAGGGACGTTCGTGGCGGCGTATGAGACGACGAAGGAGATAAAAACGGCGCACGTGAGCTGGCGAGCGAAATCGTGCCCGGAGGACGTCGTGGCGTTGGAGGTTTGGGACGTCGTGGATAAGGCACCGAAGCGAGACGTGAGCGATAATTTGACGCTGGCGAAGAAGGCGAGCGCGGCGGGGAGCGGGGCGCACACATTTCCGTTGGATGCGACGGTGATGGATGTGTATCGAGGCGCGCACGCGTGTTGCGTGTTGGTGGATCCGAGCAAGCGATGGACGTTTGAGTACGCGATGCGAGAGCTTGAGAAGTTACCGAAACACATTCCGAGCGCGTTGATCATGAACTTTAGGGATTATCCGGATGAGAAGCGAGGTTTGAGCGTGGGTGAGGTGGAGGCGGCGTTGGAGGACGCGTTCGGCGATAGGCCGTTTACGCCAGTGGTGATCGAGACGTCGTTGTTGAATTGTTACGGTTTGAGCGCGGTGTCGACGTTTTTGCACGTGCCGTTTCTATGTCTGAAACGCATGACGTTGGAACAGGCGTTGACGCTGAACACGACGGCGACGGTGCAGGCGCAAGAGGCTTTGGAAAAGATTAAAGAATCTTCGTACGACGCGTACACTCGCAAGCTCGGGATTCATCAGCCAACGCCCGAGGAGCAGGAGGCGAAGGAAAAGGCAGAGAACGGTGAGGGGGGTGCGGTGAAAGCACCCGAAGAGAGTTCATTTAGTTGGAGCAAGCTGAGCAACATGACGGTCGGGGAAATTCCTCTCGTCGTCGCCGGCGCCGCGCTCTCTTCCACGGCTTCGGCGGTGTCCAACATCGCGCGAAAGACGCCCGCCGAGCTATCGGAAGATTTAGCCAACAATTTGAAAACTTTTGCCACACTCGGCGGCAAGTCCGCCGAATCGGACGGAAAGAACCCGGACGAGCCACAACTCCCCCCGCAGTTTAGCCATCTAGGACCGGGCGGCGTCGAGCGCTCGGCGTTCGGCGGCCGAGACATCGCCGACGAGGACAAAGCCGCGATCGAGGCCATGGTGCAAAAGAAGGGTGGCGGCGATGACCATTGGCTCGACGACGACGAGGAGGGTGGTGATGATGAGAACGATGGGTACGAGGACGACGAGGACGCGGGACGCGACGTCGCGATGAAGATGGACGGATGGGATGACGAAGACGACGACGACAGCGACGGCGAAGTCGACGCGGAATCGCCCGCACACTTTATTCGTCAGATTAGCAAAGACGATCCTTTTTTCGGGAAGTCGGACGAGAAACCGAAGAACGGAAACGGGAAATCAAAACCGCCGACGTCGCCGTCCGCAGTCGATCTCGATCCCGAGCGTCTCGCCGCTGCGTTCGACGCGACGCCGAGCGCGGATGAGTACGAAAAAGTTGAAGATCCGCTCGGATTGGCGCTCGCGCGCTCGGCGACGATGAGCTCGAGCGAGATGCTCTCGGGTAGCGAGGGTAAGAAGAAGAAGAAGGAAAAAAAGGCAAAAAAGGAAAAGAAAGAGAAAAAGGGTGAAAAAAGCGCGAGTAAGTCAAAGTCTGGCAAATCTATGCGTGACTGGGACGAAAGCGACTAAAATGATGTTGTAATTCTATTCTCAATACTTCTAAGTCTACTGCACGACGCAACGCGACGACGAAGAGTCCACGCCAACAAAAGTTTCATCCACATCGTATCGTTGAGGGGTGAAATACGATTCGCGATTCACGTACCACACCACCGAGAAACGATCGCCACTGTATCCGCGAACCCAGTGCACGGATCTGCCGTCGAATCTCGCCAAACGCTCGCGCGTATCAATCATCCAGCGCGTCTTTCCGTCCTTGCTTTCTACGCATAACTCACCACCACCGGTAAAAGTGCCGAAAGACATCGAGTACTGATGAGATTTGTCATCCTTGTCCAAGTGCGCCGAGGAGATGAAATTTTTCGTTATCGCTAGGCTATCGTAGGGGAACGTCTCGTCGACGGTTCGCATCAATCTCTCGCACGCATCCTTGAGTTTGGCGTACGGATCATTCGGCGACAATTCACGCTTCAAAACTATGTAGCCATCACTTTTCACGCCGCGGCGATGCGAACGCGCCGGCCACTTCGATCGAAGGAGTTCATCCTTCAAGCGCTGCGTCGCGGCGCTGTCCACCGCGACGCCTCGAAGGTTGACGTACGACGCCGCCTCGTTCGACGCCACCGCTTCATCGATGAGAGCTGCGTGTGTCATGCCGCGCGCCAGCGCGCGCTGTTCCAAGTCTTTTGCCGTCCACGCCATGAAAATCTCTCTCGCGGGCGGGTGCTCTCCGGGAGGCAACGCGCGAGCGGGAGGAGCAACTGCCGCCGGCGCAGCTTTCGCATCATTCGTCTTGTTCTTATACGCCGCGGGCCTCGCCTTCAGTACGCTCGTGACTCCATCTTTCAACGTCACACTCACTTCATTCATAGCCGCCTGGAGCACGCGCGCCTCATCCGCGTCTCTGCACTGTAAAAACGCAAACGCTTTCCACTCTCCATTGACTTTATAACCCCTACGCTTTATGAACTTCACCTGCGGCTGTGGCAAGTCTGAGTTATGCGGCATCGCGTGCCAGATGACCTGGCGCACCCCTTTCATCGTGCCCGCGCTCCCGGACAGTCCACCGAGCCATAAATCAGCCGCCGGGTCGCCCGCCGCCGTCCCGCTCGAGTCGCCGCCTCGCGCTCTCAGTTCCTTCCGTATCGCCGCGCGCTTCCTGCGCCTTTCGTTCAGCGCCCGCACCTCTTCCTTCGTCATGTCCCTTTCCTTCTTGTGGCTCCTTCCGCTGCTCGCGTACGCGAGCGTCGGACCGTCCTCCCCGCGCGCCCTGGCGTCGAACGCCCTCGCCACCGACGTCTTGTGGACGCCCGCGCGCGCGCCCATCGACGACGTCGACGCATCGTCGGCATCGTCGATCGCGCGACACGGTCCGTCGCGCCTGAGATGACGGAACAGCGCGTTTCTCGACGCGAACGCCGTCCCGCACGTCGCGCACGACGCCATGCGAAGAGTGCGGCGAGTCGCCGAGCGGAACGCTCAAGTCACCTCACGCGCCGTTCGAATCCTCCGTCGGCGCGACGTTTTCATCGCACTCACTAAACTCGACCTTGCGTCTTTTCTTCTTCGCGGACGTCGCTCGCACCGCCTCCGCGAACGTCTTCTTCGTCGTCGCGTCGCCGTCGTCGAGCGCCGCCGCGCGCGCGCGCTCCGCGTCCAACTCCGCCGCGATCTCCGCCATCCGTCGCACGTCTGAGTCGTACTTCATTAAATCCACAGATTCCAAGCACTCGCGATCGCGCTTTTTCGTTCCGCTTCGCGATGCGTTCTTCGGCGTGACGTTGCGCTTCGGCGTCGTCGAATATTTGGACGGGACGCCGCGCGGCGTCGTCGCGAAGTCCTTCGCGTCCATCATCTCCCCTCGGCGCTCGGAGTTCGTGATCCAGAGCGGTGACACGACCTTGACCTTGGACGCGAGCTTCATCTCGGCCAGTTTGCGGTGCAGCGCGACGCCTCGCGCGGCGTCCGCGGCGCGAAAGATGACGTGCGTGGTCGTTGGACAAATGTTCACCGTGACTTTCGCGCCCTTCGCGACGAGTTTCGCGCGAAACGGCGCGCTGGCGTCGACGTTACCGGTGAGCGTGACGTCGACGTAGGCGCTGACGCCGTCGAAGATCGGACGCATCGGAAGATCGGGGCGGGGTTTGCGGAACCGCGACGGGAGGGGGACTGACTGTTCGTATTCATCGCGCGAGCGCTAGGCGCGAATGTGGGCGTTAGTTGCCGACGAATAAGTACTCGTACGCGATGAGATGCAAGAGCACGAGGTAGGAACCGATGATGAATCGCCTGTGACGCAGAACGCTCTCGAGCCTGCGGTTGAGCGGACGCTTGTACGCGAGCGGCGTCAAAGTTTCGGCGCCGACGACGGCGTTGGCGACGGTCGGGGTGGCGACACCGGTGACGGCACCGCGTTTTTCCATCGTCGAACGCCACGCGAGGTCGGTGAATCGTCGAGTGAGAGAATCGATCTCTTCGTTCTTCTTCAGCACGAGCGCTTCGCTCTCGGCGAGTCGGCGAGAGAGCGAAGCCAAGGACGCGTTCGCGGGCGACGACGCGGAGCTGTCGCGGGCGCGTTCGGCCGCCAAGGCGGCGAGTTCACGGCGCGTCTCTTCGAGAGCGCTCTCGGCTTCTTTCGCGCGCTGTTCCGCGGCTAGGACATCCGCAGCCGTGCTGGTTTCGCTCGAAGCGCCGCCATCCGCGCGCAAGTTGTTCATCTGCGTCTCGTACGCCTCCCTCGCCGCAGACGCCTGCGCCATGGCGGCTTGCGCGCGTTCTTTCCACACGCTCTCTGACGCGCGCGCTGCGAGCGCACTTTCGGTGGCATCGCTCGATTTCAGCCGATCGATTTCGTCTTGCGCCTCGCGAAGCGCGTGTCTCGCTTGCGCGAGCTCCGTCTCTATTCTCTTGACGTCGGCGCGATCGACGGTTGACTCACCCTGCGCGCTCTGCGTCACGGCTGCAATTTTACCTTCGTACTCTTCCTGTTTCGCTGCGAACGCTTCCGTGAGATGCGCCAAGCGTCCGTTCGCTGCGCGGTTCTCTTCGCTCAACTTTTCCAGCTCGGCTTCGAGCGTCGTCACTCGCGCCTCCGCCTCCGCTCGCGCGTGTACGCTCGCTACGTGCTCACTCTCCGCTTGCGCCCGAGCACTCGCCGCGAGCTCTCTCTCTTCAACAGCTGCCCTCTTCGCCGCCTCCGCCGCGAGTTTCTCCGCATTCGCCGCCGCCGTCGCGTTCGCCGTCTCGCTTCGCAAATCGTTCAACGCGAGCGTCAATTTTTCATTCTCCTCCACCGCCTTGGCGATGCGCAACCGCATCCGAGCCGCCTTCGACGTCTTTCTCGACTTCCCCTCGCGCCCGATGGACCCACCGCTGTCCTCTCGATCGCTTCCATCGCTCCCGTCGTCGCTCTCGTCGTCGCTCTCGTCGCTCGACGCCTCCGCCGCGTCCAACTTCTCCCTCAGCGCCTCGTTCTCCGCCTTAAAACTCTCCAACTCCGCCCGCAACACCGCGACTTTCGTCTCCAGCGCCTTCTCGTTCCCTCCCGTCGCCTCCGCGTCCTCGCGCGCGTTCGCACCGCTCGCTCGACGCGCGTCCTCCAACAATTTCGCCAACGCCTCGCGCTCCTTCTCGATCGTTTTCCCCTTCTTCACCGCCCCCCTGAGCTTCTCCCGCAGCTCCGCCACGCGCGCGCGCTCTTCCTCGAGCGCCGCGTTCGCTCGCGCGCGCTCGTCGTCGCTCGCGCGCGACGCCATCGCGGCTCGAAGTGCCGCGTCGGCGCCTTCGCGTCCACACTTCGCGACGATGCGTCGCCTCCCGATCGTCGACGACGCCACGCGCGCGCGCACGCGGTGCGCGATGTGCTGGGGGACGCTTCATCGCGCGTGTCTGCCGTCGACGTGCGCGCACGCGACGTGCGAGGCGTGCTTCAAGGCGAGAGAACCCGACGCGAGCTGCGCCGTGTGCGGAGAGAAATATCTCGCGCGCGGCGCGCCGGGCGCGTTCGCGCGCGACGCGGCGCGCGACGCGGAGTGCGAGCGGGTGTACGGCGACGCGCGCGAGGCGTACGACGCGGAGGAGGATCGGCGGGCGCTGCGGACGCTGAAGGAATGTTTTGGGTACGAGACGTCGACGGCGTTCGCGGCGCGCGACGGCGACGAAGACGAAGACGAAGACGAAGACAAAGACGCGGCGACGCGAACGGAGACGGTGGACGAGGACGATGGGGCGTACGAGATAGAGTTTAGGGACGTCGCGGCGGCGCGGCAGACGTCGGGTGAGCCGGATGAGACGCGGGCTCGGTTACCCGTGGAGTTCGCGTCGGCGCCGAAGACGGCGAAGGTGGAGGCGCTGCGGAGGTTCGTCGAAGAGCAGGGCAGAGGGAAGTACGCGCTTTGCGACGAACACGGTCGTTATCGGTGGTCGCGCGCGCACGGGTCGGACAAAGATTCCGTTTTAGATCCAACGAAGACGTTGGAAGATTTTTTCGAGCCGCAGCTCCGTCGCGGAGAGCCCATAGTGGCGTGGTTCGTTTCGTTTCGTGAGTGAGTTGTTTCTGTGAGTGAACTGTTTCGTGGCGTGGTTCGTTTCGAAGAAGCGGGTCGGCGACTAGGCCACTGCTCGGTCGAAGATCGGAGGGTGCGCGGAGACGGATTCGGTAAAGTCGGGCTGGTGTACATCACGAGATACAATGGCGGATTACGAGCATGTGTACGCGGTACGAGCATGTGTACGAGCATGTGTACGAGCATGTGTACGAGCATGTGTACGCGGTACGAGCATGTGTACGCGAGAGTTCGGCGCAGCCGTGCTGGAGCTGAGACATAACGACGCGCGTGATGGCAACGATGCAGACATCACGGCGGTTCTTTCTCTTTTTGCTCATGTGCTGCGTCACGCGCGCGCGCGCCGATTTGACAACTGAGAGCACGTTTGAGCGCGTCGAGAGAGACGGAACTGGAGGGGAAAGTGTGGTGGAATTGAAGGGAAAGTTCCGGATTAGAAACGACGGCGCGAATGACGTGAACCTCGCCGGGCAAGCCCTGATGTTGCGATTCCCAGGATATGTTCGCGTGAAGAACGACGATGATCCAGCACAGTCGACGTTGACGAGAGCGCTCCCGCGCGACTGGATCTTCGAGTGTTTCTGGTCTTACGTCGAAGGGCGATACAACGGGACGAACGTGTGTCCCTCGATCGATTTCGTCGTTTCGTCGAATGTGGTGGAGGTACGATTCGTGAACACCTTGATTTTATGTCCAGGATGCACGCTGAGGGGGGACTCGTCGTACACGTCCTTCGTTCTTAAGCATCGTGCGTATTTCCCCATCTTTGAAAATGGCGACATGCTCAAATCGATGGGCATGCGAACGTTTTTCGACGCACCGCCACCGCCGCCGCCTCGAGGCAGGCGGGTGTGTTTCCCTCGCGAAGTTGATTTTTCATTTAAAGTGTCAAGCTACCCGAGCCGTTTCGCGGCGGATGACGAGTCGGCGTCCTCAGACGACGCCGTCGTGCCGTTGGGCACGGCGGGCTTCGACGCGTTCTTACGCGTCTTCTTAGACGTGCGCAATCGACAATCTTTCGATTACGACATGTCTTCAGTCGTCATCGTCGTCCCCTTTGATTGGAAAATCTCTCCGAGCGAGAGCTCGGGCAAAATTCAGCAAACGCCGGATGATTTCTTCGCGCGATGCCACGGGCAAGGCACGACGCTGTGCGACGTCGCTTACGTACTCAAGGAATCGTCGGGATTCCAAATTCGATTCAATCCAGGATTCACCCTCTGCCCTGGATGCTCGCTGCGAGGCAAAGGTCCACAAGGCGCCGCATTCGAACTGTACTCGCCATTTCTTTTTCCGCTCGACATAGAAAGCGTTCGAGGCGCGTCGGCGTTTTGCGACGACGCCCAACTGTAAAATCCAACTGTACAACGCCCGCGCGTCCGCACATTCCAGCGTCCATGATCGACGTCGACGACCCCGTCGTGCGCAAACACGTCGAAGAGAAAGCGCGCCTGCGCGAGCGCGCCGCCCGCGCGTCGTCGCGCGCGTCGTCCTCGCGCAGCGCCGGCGGCGCTTCGGGACAGCGCGAGGTTCAACGCTGGATAAAACTCGACTTGGGGCGCCCCGTCCCGGCGACGCACGACCCGTGGGCCGAGGGCGACGCGTTCGAACTGACGTTTTCGTGCGAATCGGGCGGCGCGACGTCGGTCAGCGTGGGCGCGCTGAAAGCGGCGAACGGTGGTCGCTGGAGCGCGTTCGGGACGAGTTGGCACTGCGTCACCGGGTGGAGTCGACTGGGCTTGGATTTTCGAGGCGTGGCGCTGGAAGTCGCGTTGGAGTGCGCGTTCGGCGAACGCGACGTCGGTGGTTGGCGGTGTTTGTACCAGACGAGTGCGGATGGGTACACGGTTGGCGTGGACGCGCGCGACTGCGAAGGCGCGTTTCTCGCCGTTACGGACGCCGACGGCGCGATGCTTTCGCGCGACCACGGTGGACCCAGGCTCGTGTTTCCCGCGTTGTACGGCTGGAAGAGCGCGAAGTATTTATCTCGAATCGAGCTCAAGACGTCGTACGAGAATGGGTTTTGGGAAAACTTGGGGTGTCACGCTCGCGGTCGATGGCGCTACGATGAGCGATGGAAGCCGGGGACGTCCGCGCGAGTGTGGAACGTATTGGCGTGGATCACGGATCGATACTACATCGGTGGTGAACGGGTGTGGATATGGGTCATGGTGTACGGCGGGCGGGCGTTGGGGATGGTCGCGTCTCTGTTCGCCAAGAAGAATAGGGTAGACTAAAAAATAGGCAGAGCGGCGCTTCGCTCGTGTAATGCAACTCACTCACAGTTCGGTGTGAGCGTCGAGCGACGCGATCTCGTCGACGATGGCGAGGAACAACGAAGAACTGTCCTGCACGTCCTGCCCGAGTTCCCATATCATCACCCCGCCGAATCCCATTCGTCGAGCCAAGCGGACTTTTTTTCGAACGACGCCGACGGAGTCGAACGCCCAATCTCCGACTACATTTTGATCTTTGTCGAGATTCTCTGAACTCGCAAACTCGCGACGAATCTCCTCGTACGTTTTCGCTTCGCCCGTTCGCATTGAGCGAGCGTAAAACGGTATCCCGACCGTGAATTTACTGACGTCGTCGAACTCGCGCTTGACGTACTCCATCAAACTCTCCACGAAACTCATCGCGGCGTGTCCGCGCGGATCGCGCGAGTCGTACGCCATGATGTGCACGTAGTCCACGTATTTCATCAAATCAAACTTCACCATCGCCTCGAACGTCGCCACCGTCGGATGAATCGCGAAACTCAAGCGCTTGCGCTCGCCTTCCATCTCGTCGAGCGCGTCGCGCGTCGCGCGCAGCAGCTCCCCGAACGCCATCCAATCGCTCTCGCGCGCCGGGTACTCCCAATCGTACGACACTCCATCGAACGCGTGCGTCTCCACCGCGCGCTTCACCGCCGCCACGAGGGCGGTGGGAGACTCCGCCGCCGCTCCGAATCCGTCGCTTCGGCCGCCGCCGCCGACCACCAAATCGCTCGCGCAGTCACCGTCCTCGTCCGTCTTCTTCCACACCCCATCCAGGCCGTCCAGCGCGCGACCAGACGACGACGGCGCGGCGGAGAACGCCAGCACGCGCGCACCGCGCGCGCACGCTCGCGCGGCGGCGGTCGCGGGTCGGTAATCTGGAAGGTACCCGTGCACAGAAAACGTCTTCGCGGCGACCGCGCCGTGCGAACGGGACGCGAGAGCCGCGAGCGCGAGGACGAACGCGCGCAGACGCATATCTTTTCGCGGCGACGCGCGACGAGGGGAGACTCGCGAGGGGAGATCTGCGGCGAAGGCGCGCGGCGCGGCGTAAACTGTCGCGTAAACTAACTTCTTCGGTTACAACCGACGAACTCTGAAAATGTCGTGATCACTCGAAAGTCGAACTAGAAGGCGAGCGCGATCAGGTAGCGTCCATGGCGTCGACTTCACCGTCGGCGAGTCGCTTGGCGGCCGCGCGCGCGGGCTCGGCGATGTCCTCGGGCACGCGGACGAACTCGCCGTCGCTCGCGTCGCAAATCCAGCTCAACTCGCACTCAAACTCCTTGTCTTTCACGTCGTGCGTGGCGTACACGATGCGCGCCAACTCTTTCACCGCCTCCGCGCACGTGATTTCACTAAAATTTAACTTTTCAACCTCCGTCTTCGCCGCGCTTTTCCCCTTACCGACGCACGCGCCCTTCATCTTCGCGCACTCGCCGTTTTGCTCGAGGAGATACAAGTGATAGCCGTCGAAATCCTTCACCGCCAGCACGCTCGAGCACCCGAACGGGCGCACGCTCCAGTACAGCGTGAACAGATGATAATAATGCGCCATGCGATCGGCCAGAACTTTCGCCGGGATCGCGTCGCCGTAAAACGACTTGTACTGCGCGCACTCCGCTCGCGCGCGGTCTCGCACCGCCTTCAAATCCGGGTTATACCCACTCCCGCCCATTCCCGCGTGTCGCGCCACCGCGCACACGCGTCGATTCGTCCCCGGCGTGTGCAATTTACTCGGCACGAGCTTCTCGCACGCGATGACGCATCCGTCCGCGCACCGCACCCCCACGGTCAACCCGCCGTTGTCCACCGCCTTCCCCGCGTACTCCACCTGGAACACGCGTCCGTCGGGCGAGTACGTCGTCGTGCTCAGGTCGTATCCCGAGCCGATCCCGCTCATCGCGCGCGCCTCGCGCCGCCCTCACCGCCGTCGCGCGGCGGTTTCGTTCAGATTCGATCGCGCGCCGGCTCGACGACCTCGATCGTTCGTCGTCGCGCGTCGCGAACGCGCGTCGTCGGGAACCGGCGCGCGGCGCGCGCGACGACGCGTTCGCGCGACCCGCGAATCGCGCGACGCGTCGCTCGTCGACGCTCGGCGCGTGGCGTCGCGCAGTGCGGCGAATCCGCGGCAGATCGCCGCGCGCGCGATGCGTTCGACGCGTTGGCGCGTCGACGCGCGGTTCGCGACGCGCGGGCGCGGACGCGCGCGGACGCGCTTGAACGCGAGCGCGGAGCCGGCGCGCACGCGCGCGTTCGACCCGACGCGGGCGAAGGATCTGAAGCTGCTCGGCGCGAAGGAAAATCTGTTGGATGCGATCGAAAGAAACGACGCCCAGAGGATCGACGCGGCGATCGACGAGTGCGGTGCGCTGTACGACGGCGAACGACGCTCGCCCGCGACGTCGCGGGCGCTGCGCGGGCGATGGCGCCTGGTGCACTCGAAGCAAGCGGCGAACGCGAATCCGTTTCAGATTTTGTTTCAAGGCGCGGCGAAAAACTATCAAACGTTCGACGAGGACGACGGCGTGCGGAACGCGGTGGAGTTGGGAATGCTCAGGATCGAAGCGTTCGCGACGAGCGAGAACGCGGGAGCGGTGCGGACGAACATCGAGATTCGCACGGTGGACGTGAGTTTCGGCGGTCGAAGATTGAAGACGTTTGAGCTGAATCCGAAACCGGGCGCGGGTCGAGGCTGGGTGGAACAGCGGTTCTTGGATGAGGAAGTGCGAATTAGCGTCGGGAATAAGGGGAGCGTGTTCGTGCACGTCAAGGACGACGAAGGAGAATCGGCGAAGGAGGCGAAGGAAACGACCGACGCGGCGACGACGACGACGAGCGCGTTGGCGCGCGTCGAGCGCCGCGCGGACGAGGACGAGGACTAAATTTGATCATCGTTCGTGTAATACATACAGTAGCGCGCATTGCTTACTCGACGTTTCACCCGTGAAACCTCGGATCGGAGCTCGACACGGGCGCGCGCGGATCGGCCGATTGCGCGGGCGCCTGCGCGATGTCTTGCGTCGTCGCCTTGCTCGCCGCGCCGTATCGCTTGGCGTACGGCAGCTCTCGCTCGCCAGCCTCCAACGCCGCGACGTTGCTCTCCAACACCTCGCGCGGAAACTTACCGACGATGAATCCCTCGCTCTCACCCGCGGCGTCCAAAAACTCCAAATGCGGTATCCCATCCACCCCGTACGCGTCCATCTCGTCGCTCCACTTCGCGTTGTCGATGTTCAACATCACAAAGTTCACCGCCTTCCCGTGCGCCGTCTCCACCGCGTACACCGTCGGCGCCGATTCCTTGCACACCTCGCACCAATCCGCGTAAAACTCCAACACCGTCGGCCTCCCATTCCTCAGCGCGTCGTCCAGCGGCGTCGACGCTCGCTCCAACTTGGCCAAATTCGCCGTCGCCGCGTTCGCCGCGCCGCCGTTTCCCGAATCTCCCACCGTCGTCGTCGCCGTCAGCGCGAACGACGCCGCGCCGACCGCGAATCCCGCCAGCGCGATCGCGCGTCCGCGTCGCCGCGTCGCGTCGTTCTCCGCCTCGAGCGCTCCGCGCGCGTCGCCGTTTCCGTCCGCGTCGTTCGCGCGCACCGCGCATCCGCGTCTCATTCGTCGCGGTCGTCGCGCCGTCGCGACGCCGCGCGCTTCGGCGACGCGCGAGGACGTCGCTCGCATCGCGATGTATCGCCCGAGCGCGCGCCGACGCGCGTCGCGACCGCGATCACCGACCGTCGCGCGATGACGCGACTCGATGGCGCGCGCGACGCGCACTATCGCGTGTTCACGGACGAACGAGGACGATTGAGGGTTGTGGAGACGTCGATACCGCGAGCGATGCGGTTCGGCGACGTCGTGCGCGCGATGCTGGAGCTGGAGTCGACGTACGAGGCGCTGGAGGCGGGCGCGGGCGCGGAGACGCGAGGCGCGAGCGCGAACGTTCTCGCGCGATTGCCGAGACGAGAGTACAGAGGGACGACGATGACGACGCGGGTGTGCGCGGTGTGTCTGGAGACGTTCGTGGACGGGGAAGTGGTGAAGCGGGCGTCGTCGACGTGTTCGCACGAGTTTCACGACGCGTGCATCGACGCGTGGCTCGCGCGACGGGATTGTTGTCCGATGTGTCGAACGCGCGCGGAGGCGCCGACGGGACGGGTGGAATTTGAAATCGATTGACGACGACGCTCGATGACGTCGTCGACTTTGACGACGAATGGGTGTTTCTCTGTACAGTACCGTAGTGTAACTTTGACGCGACGACGATCGCGATGTAATGGACGACGCAAACGCGCGCGCCGAAGCGGCGCGCCACTTCAAGACGCACGCTCTGACGACAGCGCGCGAACGAAAACCGACGAACGCGCGCTCGCACCGAAATCATGTCGCAACCCGAAGAGAGCCAACCGATGGATTCGCAACCGACGCCGTCGCAAGGCGCCGTCACCCTTCCCGAATACGCCGCGCCAGAGTGGTTGAACTCCGCGGGCGCGAGTCAGCGCGGGTTCTTCATCACGCGACAAGGCGCGAGCGAAATCGCGCTCGCGAGCGATGAAGCGCAGAAAATCATCGAAAGCGCGGCGCCGGAGTGGAAGAAAGGACACGGCAAGGACGACGCGAAGCCGTACGAGAGCGCGAAGATTGTTTCGTTGCCCGACGTCGACAACGCGGCGTACGTCGCTTTGGAACCGAGCGATTGTTCGACGGATGTCGGCGCGTTGGCGACGTGGATCGTCGAACAATTGGGCGAAGGCGCGAAATTCTTGCAACGTCCAACGCACATCAGCCGCATGATTCCCGTCGAGGGCATTTCGGGTGAGCTGGATCTCGTCGCGCTCGCCGCAAACGTCTTGCCGAAACATTTCGACGCCATCCGTCGTCGCGGTTTGCGATCGGCGACGTACGAGGTGATTTACGAGGAGTTGCATCCATCCGTGCACTTGTTTCCGAGCATCGTGAACGCGGCGATCGGGGACTGTCTGCCGGAAGGATACGAGATCGATCTCAAAAAGCCTTCGCACTCGATCATTTGCGTCGTCGCCGGCGCGACGGCGTTCATGTCCGTCGTCGAGCACTATCGCGAAAAGTCGAAGCACTTCGCGTTGCACAAAGCGTTGAGTGCGGCGGCGTGAGTTCTCGCCCGCGGGACGGCGAAAGCGTCGTCAATCAAGACCATGATGACTACCGATACAAATCTTTCAATACAACAGAATCAAATCAAAGAATACAAAGAATGAATCGCTCCGCGCTCACGGCTGGGCGCTGAAATCGCTTCGACTCGACGTTCGCCGAGCCCGTCGCGGTTTGTTCAGATCGAGCGAAAGTCGACGACTTAATACCGTCAGCGACACGAATCCTAAACCTATGACCACGAAAGGCCAAACATCTCGCCCGGGCGTGCCCGGTTTCATCGCCACCATCATCGCCACCAAGGAACCGCCGATGAGAGGCGCCACGCCTCGAGCGGCGTTGCCAAAGGTTCCGCTAAAGCCATTCACCGCGCCCAGCGTGTCCCTGGGTGAGGCGTTGTTCAAAATCAGCGAACTCCCGCCCATGATGATCGGACCGCTCATCCCACGCGCGAGACCGAGGCAAACGACGGCGACCCATGTCCACGCCTTGGACTTTTTCGCCGCGACGTGCGCGATCGGATGCAGCGGAAACGCCACGGCGTTCACCAGCAACGCGTACGTCAACAGCGTCACGATGCCGTACGCGCGACAGAGTCTGGTGAACAGAAACACTTGAAACAGTAAAATAACGCACCCCATCACGGTGCCGAACGCACCGATTTCCAGCGAAGTCCAACCCAAACCGCCGTTCGCGACGGACGTCGCCATCCAAAGCGGCGTCATCTCCGCCCCGCACAAGACGACGGCGGTGCACCCCACCTGCGACGCGATCGCCGCGCGCACGTTCACGTCGCGCCACCACACGACCTCGTCCTCTATACTTTCCACAGCCTTCTTCGTCGCCGCCGCCACGTCCGCGTCCACCGCCGTCGTCTCCGCCGCGGCGTCGTCTTCGCTCGTATCCGGAAGCAGCTCCAATTCCACGACGACCTCGACGTCGTCTCTGTTTCGATGCTTATCGATCTGCATCCACCCCCTCGCGTACGCCATCAACGTCGGCGCCGCGAGCGCCGCGATCCATATGTTGCTCAAAAAGAACGGACGTCGCCTCAAAAACGTCGGGCACCGCGCGCCTCGCTCGCCCTCGAACGCCTTCCAATTTTCGCACGGCTCGCTCAACGCCGCCGCCAACGCCGGCGCCAGCGCGCTCGCCACCCCGTACGCCACCCCCGTCGTCGCGAACGCCCTCGCCACGTTCGTCTCGTCGCTCACCAGCGCCAACGCCGGTTTCTGCATCACCACCATCCCGTCCGCCAGCCCCTGGCACGCGCGCGCCGCGAACGCGCCGCTCGTCGTCCTCGCCATCGCGAACGCCGCCGTCGCGATCGCGTGCGCCACGCCGCTCGCGCATATCGCGCGTTCGAACCCTCGCGCGTCGCCCAGCCGTCCCCACGCCAGCGACGACGCCCCGCTCGCGAGCGGTTTCGTCGCCGTGAGCGCGCCGGCGACGAGCGCGCGCGAAGCCTCGCTCGCCTCGGGCCGCAGCGCGCGCGCCGCGAAGTACGCCGTGCTGAACAGCGCCGTCGTCCCGGCGATGGAGAGCATCGAGAACATCTGCACGACGGCGATCGTGCGCCAGTCCAGCGGCGTCTCGTCCGCGGGCGCGCGCGCGAATTCGAACGCGCGACGACGCGTCATGG
>TARA_B110000003_G_scaffold160873_1_pt1 | contig 16654 bp, 29 predicted proteins | sample TARA_B110000003 | Tara Oceans TARA_B110000003 (sample SAMEA4396424) | marine metagenome | biome: Westerlies Biome; feature: [SRF] surface water layer (ENVO:00010504); material: water (ENVO:00002006), including particulate matter (ENVO:01000060) such as... | depth 5 m
GGCGAGGTGCACGATGGCGCCGCCACCATGGACTGGATGGAGCAAGAGCAGGAGCGTGGCATCACGATCACCTCTGCCGCCACCACATGCGCTTGGACTTTCAACGACGAAGAGTACCGCATCAACATCATCGACACCCCCGGTCACGTAGACTTTACAGTGGAGGTGGAGCGTTCGCTGCGTGTTTTGGACGCGGCAGTAGGATTGTTCTGCGCTGTGTCTGGTGTGGAGCCACAGTCTGAAACCAACTGGGGCTTGGCCGACAAGTATGGTGTTCCCCGCATTGGTTTCGTCAACAAGATGGACCGTTCAGGTGCAGATTTCCTCAAGGTGGTCGGCATGATCAAAGACATGTTGGGTGCACGTCCCGTGCCCTTGCAGTTGCCGATCGGAGCAGAAGAGACGTTCCGCGGGGTCGTCGATTTGATCGACAACAAAGCCTACGTTTGGAACGAGGAGGACAAAGGCATGACATGGGACGAAATCCCCATGCCCGAGGACATGAAAGAGAGCGTGGAGGAATGGCGCGGCAAGTTGATTGAAGCTGCCGCAGAGCAGGATGACTCCCTTATGGAGAAGTACTTCGAAGATCCTGAAAGCTTGAGCAAGGATGAGATTGTCCAAGCGATTCGCAAGGCGACCATCGCCATGGAAATCACTCCGATTTTGTGTGGATCAGCGTTCAAGAACAAAGGGGTGCAAACCATGCTTGACGCGGTCATGCAGTATTTGCCTTCACCTTACGACGTCGAGAGCATTCAAGGGACGGATCCCGATGACGAGTCGATTGTGTTGGAGCGCAAGCCCGATCCCTCCGAACCATTTTCAGGTTTGGCCTTCAAGATTGCCACGGATCCATTCGTGGGACGTCTTTGCTTTGTGCGCGCATACTCTGGTCAACTGCCAGCAGGGTCATACGTGAAGAACACACGCTCCGACAAGAAGGAACGCATCAGCCGGATTTTCCAGATGCACTCCAACAAGCAGAATCCCATCGATGTGCTTGAAGCAGGAGACATTGGGGCCGTGGTTGGATTCAAGGACATTCGTACGGGAGACACTTTGTGCGACGAAAAAGCACCCATCGTGTTGGAGAGCATGAGTTTCCCTGCTCCTGTGATTGGCATTGCCATCGAGCCCAAGTCCCAAGCGGACATGGACAAGCTCGGAACGGCCCTGAACAAACTTTCTGAGGAGGACCCAACGTTCCAAGTTCACACCGATGAAGAGAGTGGCCAAACGGTCATCTCTGGCATGGGTGAATTGCACTTGGAGGTGTTGATCGACCGCATGAAGCGAGAGTTTGGTGTGGAGTGCAACGAAGGACAGCCCCGTGTTGCCTACAAGGAGGCGATTTTTGCCAGCACGGATCACCGCGAGGTTTACAAGAAGCAATCGGGTGGCCGCGGTAAATTTGCCGACATCATTGTCAAGCTTGGACCTTCTCCTGAACCTGAAAAGGAAGGGCTGGTCTTCAAAAGTGCAGTCAAGGGCGGAAACGTTCCAAAAGAGTTCATTCCTTCTGTGGAGAAGGGCTTCAGAGAGGCCATGCTAAATGGTGTTCTCGCGGGCTACCCCATGGACAGTATGTACGTCGAATTGGTGGACGGCAGTTACCACAACGTTGACTCCGACCAACTTTCGTTCGAGCAGGCGGCCAAGTTTGCTTACCGAAACGCGGTGAAGCAGTGCAGCCCCAAAATCTTGGAGCCCATGATGAAACTAGAGGTTTTGACCCCAGAGGAAAACATGGGAGACGTAATTGGTGACTTGAACAAGCGCCGTGCGTTGATTGAAGGGACAGGTGAACGCGCTGGAAAGACCATCGTGAACTCTGCAGTTCCATTGTCAGAGATGTTTGGATATGTGACAGACCTGCGCACGCTCACTTCGGGCCGCGCAACCTCGAGCATGAGTTTCAGCCACTACGCTGAGGCACCAAACAACATTCAAGAAAAAGTCATCGAAGACGCCAAAGGCTAATCCATCAAGTCATGACGCAAAAAATTCGCATCAAGCTCAAGTCTTACGATCACAACCTGGTCGACAAGTCAGCTGAAAAGATTGTCAAGACTGTGAAGTCGACTGGCGCGGTGATCAGCGGACCTGTTCCGCTTCCCACGCACCAGCGCATTTACACGGTGTTGCGTTCACCTCACGTCAACAAGAAAAGCCGTGAGCAATTCGAGTTGAGCTCTTACAAGCGTTTGATTGACATCTACAGCTCGTCTTCCAAGACAGTGGATGCCCTCATGCGTTTGGAATTGCCCAGCGGAGTAGAAGTAGAAATCAAGGTCTGATTCCCATCAGGCTGAATCATAAAAATTCAATCACCATGCCCGGACTCATAGGGAAAAAAGTAGGCATGACCAGCATCTACAGTGCCGCTGGGAAAAATCTCCCATGCACAATACTGGAAGTTGGTCCTTGCGTCGTGACGCAAGTACGTACCCTCGAGCGGGACGGCTATGAAGCCGTTCAACTTGGTTACGGCGAGCGTTCCGAAAAGCACACTTCGAAGGCCATGCAAGGTCACTTCAAGCGTGCGGGTGTCACTCCACAGCGTCGTCTGGCGGAGTTTGATGCCTTCGAACAGGAACTTCAAACAGGAGACACCCTCCAAGTGAACGATGTGTTCGCAGAAGGAGAGTATGTCAGCATTAGCGGAAAGTCCAAAGGAAAGGGCTTCCAAGGTGTTGTCAAGCGCCATGGTTTTGCAGGGGTGGGTCAAGCGACCCACGGCCAGCACAACCGTTTGCGTGCCCCCGGTTCCATTGGAGCGGCCTCTACGCCGGCCCGTGTCTTTAAGGGCATGCGCATGGCTGGACAAATGGGCAACTCACGTGTGACCATCGAGAACCTTGAAATCCTCAAGGTGTTGCCCGAAGAGGGCTTGCTCGTGGTCAAAGGAGCCATTCCTGGACACAAGGGTGCCACAGTCGTCATCCGAAAGCCTGAAGCATCATGAAATTGAACGTTTACAGCAGCAAAGGTTCCAAGACGACAAAGTCTGTGGAATTGGATGACCAGGTGTTTGGCATCGAGCCAAACGATCACGCGATCTACCTGGACGTCAAGCGTTTCTTGGCCGCACAGCGCCAAGGAACCCATGACTCGTTGGGTCGGTCACTCGTGACGGGATCTACGCGCAAAATCAAGAAGCAGAAAGGCACAGGTACAGCCCGTGCAGGAAGCATCAAGAACCCACTCTTCCGTGGAGGAGGTCGTGTTTTTGGACCCGAGCCACGCGACTATACCCAAAAGCTCAACGGAAAGTTGAAGAAGTTGGCGCGCAAAAGCGCGCTGAGCTACAAGGCCAAGGGTGAAGGCATCACCGTGGTGGACAGCATTGCCATGAAGGCACCTAAGACGCAAGATTTCTTGGCGGTCTTGGAGGGCTTGAAGCTTGCGGACAAAAAGACCTTGACGGTCCTGCCTGCTGCCGACGACGCGATCTACCGCAGCTGCAGAAACTTGCCCAAACACAGGGTGATGACTGCTTCTGACGTAAGTACGTACGACATCATGAATTGTTCCAACTTGGTCTTGGTGGACAACGCCCACGAAGTCATTGAAGGGATGCTTAAATCTTAAGGCCATGTCGAATACACTGATCAAGCCCCTCATCACCGAGAAGATGTCCCTCGACACCGAGCAAAACAACAGCTATGGTTTCGTGGTGACAGACGGTGCGAACAAAATTGAAATCAAGAAGTCAGTCGAAGCCCAGTACGGTGTGACTGTGACTTCTGTCCGCACCCTTCGTGTGGACGGCAAGGCACGTCAACGTTTCACCAAGACTGGTGTCGTCCGCGGACGTACCAATGGCTACAAGAAAGCCATTGTAAGCCTCGCTGAAGGTCAAACCATCGACTTCTACGACAACATCTAAGCCATGGCACTCAGGAAATTCAACCCGATTACCCCAGGCATGCGCCACAAGGTGCTCTCCAAATTTGAGGAGATCACCACGGACAAGCCTCACAAGCCATTGTTGGAGCCCATCAAGAAATCTGGTGGCCGAAACAACGACGGCAAGATGACCATGCGTTACCGTGGAGGTGGGCACAAGCGCCGCTACCGCGTGATTGACTTCAAGCGCAACAAGCATATGGAAGCCACAGTCTTGACTGTGGAATACGATCCAAACCGTACCAGCCACATTTGCTTGGTGGAGTACAAGGATGGAGAGAAGCGTTACATCATTGCTCCAGAAGGATTGAAACCAGGAATGGTCATCCAAAGTGGCAAGGAGGCGTCCCCAGAAGTGGGCCACGCCATGTACCTCTCTGACATTCCTTTGGGAACGATCGTGCACAACATCGAATTGCACCCTGGACGTGGAGCGAACATTGCACGGAGTGCAGGCTCGTACGCTCAGCTTGCAGCCCGTGATGGCAAGTATGCAGTCCTCAAAATGCCAAGCGGTGAAACCCGCCAAATTTTGGTGACTTGCTTGGCTGTCATCGGTTCTGTTGGCAACAGCGAACACAACCTCCAAGTCAGCGGAAAGGCAGGACGCAGCCGCTGGTTGGGACGCCGCCCACGTGTACGTGGTGTGGTGATGAATCCTGTCGATCACCCGATGGGTGGTGGTGAAGGTCGCTCTTCGGGAGGCCACCCACGCTCACGGAATGGCATCCCATCCAAAGGCTACAAGACGCGCAACAAGCGCAAAGCCTCCTCTAAGAATATCATTGAACGTCGGAAGAAGTAAGTCATGGCTCGTTCACTCAAAAAACCACCATTCATCCACTACAAGCTTGCACAGCGCATTGAAGCCATGCAAGCCTCTGGAAAGAAGTCCGTCATCAAGACCTGGTCACGCGCAAGCATGATCACTCCGGACTTTGTGGGTTTGACCATCGCCGTGCACAACGGTCGTCAATTCATTCCTGTTTTCGTGACTGAAAACATGGTAGGACACAAACTCGGCGAGTTTTCGCCGACGCGTACCTTCCGTGGTCACGCTGACAAAAAAGACAAGAAGCGCTGAGTCATGGGAGCACGTAAAAGAATCGCCGCAGAAGCCCGCAAAGAGGCGCTGAAAAGCACCGCCATTGCGAGCTTAAACAACTGCCCAACCTCACCTCGCAAAATGCGTTTGGTGGCGGACACTGTCCGCGGGAAAGATGTGTTTGAAGCACTCAACGTGTTGCGCTTTAGCGCACGTGAGGCGAGCCTCCGTTTGGAGAAGCTCTTGCTCTCGGCCATCGCCAACTGGGAATCCAAAAACGAAGGTCAGCGTCCTGAAGAGGCCAACCTGATTGTTCGTGAAATCAAAGTGGACAGCGCTCGCATGTTGAAGCGTTTGCAGCCCGCACCTCAAGGTCGCGCGCACCGCATTCGCAAGCGCAGCAACCACGTGACCATCATTGTAGATAGCGCCAAGAATTAATCATGGGACAGAAGACGAATCCGATCGGCAATCGCCTTGGTTTCATCCGCGGATGGGACTCCAACTGGTATGGCGGCAAAGACTACACGGAAAAGCTTGTCGAAGACGACAAAATCCGTACCTACCTGATGGCCCGCTTGCGCAAAGCAAGCGTGTCCAACATCATCATTGAACGCACGCTGAAGCTCGTGACCGTGACCATCAAGTCTGCGCGACCTGGTGTGATCATTGGCAAGGGAGGTTCAGAAGTAGACAAATTGCGTGAAGAGCTGAAGAAGTTGACTGGCAAAGATGTCCAAATCAACATTTTCGAAATCAAGCGTCCTGAACTCGATGCCCGTTTGGTGGCTGAGAGTGTGGCCCGCCAAATCGAAGCACGTATCAGCCACCGCCGCGCCATCAAGATGTCCATCGCAAGCACGATGCGTCTCGGTGCGGAAGGCATCAAGATCAACATCGCGGGCCGTGTGAACGGTGCGGAGATTGCACGCAGCGAGAGCTACAAAGAGGGGCGCATTCCTCTCCACACTTTCCGTGCAGACATCGACTACGCGTTGGTGGAAGCACACACGACTTACGGACGAATCGGCATCAAGTGCTGGATCTGCCGTGGTGAAGTTTACGGCAAGCGCGACTTGTCTCCTGTTCCACCTCAAAAGAAGGACCGCGGCGACCGTCGCGGTGGGGCACCCGGCCGTCGCCGTGGTCCTCGTTCCTAATAGAAAGCCAAGCTGAATAGTTATGCTACAGCCAAAACGTACCAAGTTCCGCAAAATGCAAAAAGGCCGTGTTCGCGGCCTCGCATACCGCGGAAGCACCGTGGCTTACGGGTCATTTGCCATCAAAACGATGGAGGTGGGATTCATCACCTCTCGTCAGATTGAAGCTGCCCGTATTGCCATCAACCGCTACATGAAGCGTGAAGGACAGGTCTGGATTCGCATTTTTCCAGACAAGCCAATCACTTCCAAGCCTGCAGAGGTTCGGATGGGTAAGGGTAAGGGTGCTCCCAGCCACTGGGTTGCTCCTGTTCGCCCGGGTCGCATCATGTTTGAAGTCGACGGTGTCCCTATGGAAACCGCCCAGGAAGCCTTGCGCTTGGGAGCTCAAAAGCTTCCTGTCAAGTGCAAATTTGTCGTTCGCCCAGATTACGCAGGATAATGATTGCCATGACTGAAATCCGCCAGCTGTCCGACAAGGACCTCCAAGAGCGCATCACCATTGAGCGTGATGCACTGGCCAAGTTGCGCTTCAACCATACCATTGCCGGACTCGAGAGTCCCAATGCATTGTCTGAAAAGAAGCGAGACATCGCCCGTTTGTTGACAGAACAAAATGCGCGTAAAAACGCCAACTAAGAGAACCATGAGCAACGAAGCAACGACACGCAACATCCGCAAGGACCGAATCGGCACTGTCACGTCCAACAAAATGGACAAGAGCATTGTGGTTTCAGTGGAGCGCAAGGAGAAGCACCCCATGTATGGGAAGTTCCTCAAGCGCACGAAAAAGTTTGTGGCCCACGATGAAGAGCAGACATGCAACATCGGGGACACCGTACGCATCATGGAAACTCGACCAATGAGCAAGCGCAAGTGCTGGCGTTTGGTGGAGGTCATCGAGCGCGCGAAGTAATACAAGGGAAAGTAAAAGAACCATGATCCAGCAAGAATCCCGAATGAAAGTCGCTGACAACAGCGGAGCGAAGGAAGCCCTTTGCATCCGCGTGTTGGGAGGTACCCGTCGCAGGTATGCCTCCTTGGGCGATACGGTTGTTGTCGCCGTCAAAAGCGCGACGCCCAACGGAACGGTGAAAAAGGGTACGGTTTCAAAGGCCGTAGTGGTGCGTACAAAAAAGGAAGTTCGACGCCCTGATGGCTCGTACATCCGCTTTGACGACAATGCCATTGTCCTTTTGAACGCCACCAGTGACATGCGTGGCACCCGTATTTTTGGTCCTGTGGCCCGCGAGCTGCGTGAGAAGGACTTCATGAAGATTGTCTCACTTGCACCTGAAGTGCTGTAACCCTCGACCTATGTTTAAAAGAGTCAAAGTCAAGAAGGGCGACACCGTCAAGGTGATTTCCGGCGGCAACCGCGGGAAGGAAGGCACAGTGCTGGCCGTCGACCGCAAAACTGACCGTGTGGTGATTGAAGGTGTGAACATCATCACCAAGCACGTCAAGCCCAGCCCTACCAACCCTCAAGGAGGTGTGACTACTGTGGAAGCAGGAATACACATCAGCAATGTGATGGTGGTGGACGGAGCTGGCAATGCGACCCGTGTAGGACGCCGCAAAGGCGACGACGGGAAGCTTGTTCGTTTTTCAAAGAAAACCAATGAGGAGCTGAAGTGATGAGCTACATTCCAAGACTTCAAACCCAGTACGCAGAGGAAATCGCTCCTGCTTTGATGAAGCAGTTCGAGTACAAATCTGTCATGCAGGTGCCCCGTATCGTCAAAATTTGCTTGAACCAAGGTTTGGGCAAGGCTGTGGCAGACCGCAAAATGGTCGACACTGCGATTGGCGAAATGAGCACCATTGCGGGTCAGTTGGCCGTGCCAACCATGTCCACCAAGGACGTGTCGAATTTCAAACTCCGAAAGGGCATGCCCATTGGCGCCCGTGTGACTTTGCGTCGCGAGCGGATGTTCGAATACCTCGACCGCTTGATTGCCGTGTCCCTGCCCCGGACCCGAGATTTCCAAGGGGTCAAGGCCAAGGGCTTTGACGGACGTGGCAACTTCACCTTTGGCATCAAAGAGCAAATCATTTTCCCAGAAATTGATCTGGACAAGGTGAAGAACATCAACGGTATGGACATCACAATCGTGACCACAGCCAAGACGGACGCAGAGGCGAAAGCCCTTCTCGAAGCCTTCGGTTTTCCATTCAAAAAGAACTAAGCAATGGCCAAAGAATCCATGAAAGCCCGCGAACGCAAGCGTGAACGTCTTGTGGCGAAGTACGCAGCCAAGCGCGCGGCATTGAAAGAAGCTGGAGACTGGGAAGGTCTGCAGAAATTGCCCCCCAACTCCGCGGCTGTGCGTTTGCACAACCGCTGTCAGATCACGGGACGGCCCCGTGGTTTCATGCGTCAATTCGGCATTAGCCGTGTATTGTTCCGCAAAATGGCCTTGTCTGGACGCATTCCAGGCGTGAAGAAGGCAAGCTGGTAATCCGAACCTGAGAAGACATGCATAGCGATCCTATATCCGATTACCTGACGCGCATCCGCAATGCGCAATTGGCCCGTCACAAGGTGGTGGAGATTCCAGCTTCCAACGTGAAGAAGGAGTTGACCAAAATCTTGTTCGACCAAGGGTACATCTTGAACTACAAGTTCGACGACGAAGGCCTTCAGGGCAACATCAAAATTGCCTTGCGTTACGACGCAAAGTCACGTCGTCCCGCCATCACTGAAATCAAACGCTACTCCAAGCCCGGACTTCGGAGGTATGCAGGAGCCGGCGAGCTTCCTCGCATCCTGAACGGCCTCGGCGTCAGCATCATTTCCACAAGCAAGGGAATGATGACCGACAAAGAAGCCCGACGTTTGAACGTGGGTGGTGAAATTCTTTGCACCGTATACTAAACCGTCATGAGCCGAATTGGAAAAAATCCCATCACCGTTCCCAGTGGAGTTGAACTCTCCGTCCAGGGCAACGTTGTGACTGTCAAAGGCCCCAAAGGGGAGTTGACGCAGGAGGTGGACGAGAACATTTCGTTGAATTACACGGACAGCGTTTTGACGCTGAGCCGCCCCAACGACAACAAGGACATCCGTGCCAAGCACGGCCTTTACCGCGCTTTGATCAACAACATGGTTGTTGGCGTGTCGGAAGGCTACAAGGTGCAATTGCAAATGGTAGGTGTTGGTTTCCGTGCTTCGGCGCAGGGCCAGCAGCTCAGTGTGAGCCTCGGTTACAGCCACCCCATCATCATGGAGCTTCCCAAGGAAGTCAAGTTGGAAGCTGAAACGAAGAAAGGTGAAGCTCCTTTGGTTACGTTGTCGAGCCATGACAAGCAATTGTTGGGCACGGTGGCAGCCAAGGTCCGCTCCTTGCGGAAAATTGAGCCCTACAAAGGAAAAGGTGTTCGCTTTTTGGGTGAGCAGGTGCGTCGCAAGGCGGGCAAAACTGCAGCCAAATAAATTGAAGTCATGGATACGAAAAAGAAAGCCAAAGCCCGCTTGCGCATCAAGAGCCGTGTTCGCGGTCGCGTGCAAGGAACCACGGAGCGTCCACGTCTTACTGTGTTTCGCAGCAACAAGCAGATTTATGCTCAGGTCATTGATGATTTGGGTGGCCGCACCTTGGCCGCTGCATCTTCCCTCGGGACAGATGCCGCCAAAAATGCAAAATTGGACCAGGCCACAGCTGTGGGCAAAATGATCGCGGAGAAGGCCCAAGCAGCGGGCATCACCCAGGTGGTGTTTGACCGCAACGGATACCTCTACCACGGTCGCATTCAAAAACTAGCTGAAGCCGCCCGTGAAGGTGGTTTGAAATTCTAAAGCCATGGCACAGAATCAACGTCAACAAAAAAGAGGTGGAAACCGTGACCAACAATCGCGTACCGGTGATCCAGACCTCAAGGACCGCCTGGTTGGAATCAACCGTGTGGCCAAAACGACCAAGGGTGGTCGTACTTTCAGCTTTAGCGCCATTGTCGTCGTAGGTGACGAAAAGGGCAAGGTGGGACACGGACTCGGCAAGAGCCGAGAAGTCGCAACTGCCATTCAGAAAGGCATCGAAGACGGGAAGAAGGAAATGATCAACGTTCCACTTGTGAAAGGAACCATTCCTCACTCGCAAGAGATGAAGTACGCCGGAGCACACGTGTTGATCCGCCCTGCGTCTCCTGGTACAGGAGTCATTGCGGGAGGTGCGATGCGTGCAGTTTTGGAAAGTGCGGGCATCAAGGATGTCCTGGCCAAGTCACTGGGGTCGTCGAACCCACACAATGTGGTCAAAGCGACATTCAATGCGCTCAAGGAGCTTCGCAGTGCGAGCGACATCGCGCAACTTCGCGGCATTCCTGTCACCAAAGTATTCAACGGCTAATCCTTCGGGTCATGGGCAAAATCATCATCACTCAAGTGCGCAGTGCCATCAACCGCACAAAGCGTCAGAAAGAGACCATCAAGGCTCTTGGATTGAAAAAGCTACACAATCCAGTGGAACACGAAGCCACCCCCCAAATCATGGGCATGGTGCGCGCCGTGGGTCACTTGGTCAAAGTGGAACAGAAATAAATCAACCAGCACACTCCTATGAATCTAAGCAATCTTACCCCTGCCTCAGGATCTCGGAAACAGCGAAAGCGAGTTGGTCGCGGAGAGGGATCCGGTCACGGAGGCACTTCCACACGCGGTCACAAGGGCGCCAAGTCGCGCTCGGGCTACAAGTCCAAAATCGGATTTGAAGGTGGACAAATGCCCCTCCAACGTCGTGTTCCCAAGTTCGGTTTCACCAATCCCAACCGCGTCGAGTACAAGGGCGTCAACTTGGACACCCTCCAGGAGCTTGTAGAGAAGAAGAGCTTGAAGGCAATAACACCTGCGGACTTGATCGCCAATGGATTGGCGGGCAAGCACGACTTGGTCAAAATCCTTGGACGTGGCACACTGTCTGCTGGTGTCGAGGTTTCAGCTCACCAATTCAGCAAATCGGCGACCGCTGCCATTGAGGCGGCTGGTGGCAAGTGCGCAACCATTGATCTTCACGCGAAATGAGGTTCTTCCAAAAAATAGGCGACATCTGGCGTCATGAAGAGTTGCGCAAAAAATTGGGCATCACACTCGGTTTGATTTTGGTGTACCGTTTGGGATCCTTCATTGTGCTGCCTGGAGTGAACAGCGATGTGCTCGCGGAACAGATGAGTCAATTGGGCTCAGGTGGTTTGGGTGACATTTTGTCTCTCTTCACCGGTGGAGCGTTCACACGTGCGTCCATCTTTGCTTTGGGCATCATGCCCTACATCTCGGCGTCGATCATCATCCAGCTGTTGAGCATTGCGGTTCCCGCGGTTCAAAAGCTTCAAAAGGAAGGTGAAAGCGGACGAAACAAAATCAACCAGTGGACGCGCTTCCTGACCATTGCCATCACCTTGGTGCAGGCACCAGGGTACTTGGCATCCACGGTGGTTAGCGTGCCGGGTGTGGTCCAAAACGCTGATGGGTTTTGGTGGTTCTCCGCAGTGACCATCCTGACATGCAGCACTCTTCTCATCATGTGGCTTGGCGAGCGAATCACGGACAAAGGGGTCGGCAACGGCATTTCCTTGCTCATCATGATTGGCATCATTGCAACGTTCCCTCAGGCCATTGTTCAAGAGTTTGCCCACCCAGACACGACGTTGTTCTTCTTCCTGGTGGAGTTGGCCTTCTTGTTGATCGTCATTGGTGCGAGCGTCGCACTTGTTCAGGCCATCCGAAAGGTTCCTGTGCAAATGGCCAAAATGCAGCAAGCAGGTGGCATGTTGCCAGCTGGTGAAGGAGCGAGAAGCTTCATACCATTGAAAGTGAACAGCTCAGGTGTCATGCCTATCATCTTCGCGCAAGCCATCATGTTTGTGCCATTGTACATGACCCAGAGTGAGACTTTTCAAGGAAGCGAGGTTTTGCAATCTCTCAGTGATTTCAACGGGTTGTGGTACAACGTGTTGTTTTTCTTGATGATTGTTGTCTTTACCTACTTCTACACGGCCATCACTGTAAACCCCAACCAGATGGCAGACGACCTGAAGCGCCAGAACAGTTTTGTTCCGGGTGTGAAGCCAGGTCGCCCTACCGCTGAATTCCTCGATGAGGTGTTGTCGCGGATCACATTGCCGGGGGCAGTGTTCCTTGGACTGATTGCCATTCTACCTGCGATCGTGTTCCAATTGGGAGTGACGAAAGCACAGACCTTTGCCATTTTCTTCGGAGGAACCTCTCTGTTGATCATGGTCGGGGTGATATTGGACACCCTTCAGCAAATCGAGAGCTACTTGCTTTCGCGTCGTTACGACGGTTTGATGAAGAGTGGCAAAATGCGTGGACGCCCGCAGTCACCTGTGGGGGGAATCGCTGGATGACATTCGAATGAGTTTGGGTCGACGAGTCCGGATCAAAACGGACGAAGAGGTCGAACTCATTCGGTTGAGTTCTTTGCTTGTTGGGAGAACGTTGGCGGAAGTCGCTGCCCGGGTTGAACCGGGAGTGACGACGCTCGAACTCGATGCAGTGGCCGAATCATTCATTCGGGACCACGGTGCAGAGCCTGGCTTCAAAGGGTATGGGGGATTCCCCAATACGCTTTGCATGTCTGTCAATGACGCCGTGGTGCATGGCATCCCAAACGACACCCCGTTGCAAAATGGAGATGTGGTTTCAGTGGATTGTGGTGTGTTGATGAATGAATTCTACGGAGACAGTGCCTACACCTTTGAGGTGGGGGAGGTGTCTGCAGAAGTCCATGCATTGCTGGAGGCCACGAAGGAAAGCTTGAATCTCGCGATTCAGCAGGCCGTCGTGGGCAAGCGCATTGGCGACATAGGTCATGCGGTTCAGCAATATGCAGAGGGTCTCGGTTACGGTGTGGTGCGCGAATTGGTGGGTCACGGTTTGGGAAAGGAGCTTCACGAAGCTCCAGAGGTCCCCAACTATGGCCGCCGCGGAAACGGGCCCAAGCTCATGGATGGAATGGTTTTGGCCATCGAACCCATGATCAACTTGGGAGGCCGAGAAATCGGCCAAGATGAAGATGGTTGGACCATCGTCACCCGCGACGGCAAAGTCAGTGCGCATTTTGAGCATGACGTTGTCGTGCGACACGAACAAGCAGACGTTCTCTCCAGCTTCAAAGACATTGAAGAAGTTTTGAATAAGAAGAATACGAACAGATAAAGAATGGCGAAACAAACGTCGATCACACAGGATGGCACCATCTTGGAAGCGCTCTCCAACGCGCGCTTCCGTGTCGAACTGGAGAATGGGCACACCATCATGGCCCACATCTCTGGCAAGATGCGCATGTATTACATCAAGATTCTGCCAGGCGATCGCGTGAAGGTCGAGATGAGCCCTTACGATTTGAGCAAGGGACGCATCACATTCCGGTACAAGAAATAAAAGAGAGCATCATGAAAACTCGCGCATCCATCAAGAAGCGTACGGCCGATTGCAAAATCGTTCGCCGGAAAGGACGTCTGTACGTCATCAACAAGAAGAACCCTAAAATGAAGCAGCGTCAGGGTTGATCCTGACACTGTCTAAAACACGATCACATGGCACGTATTGCTGGTATCGACATCCCCCGCAACAAGCGCGGAGTTATTGCACTGACTTACATCTTTGGCGTCGGCAGGAGCCGTGCATCCAAGGTGTTGGCAGATGCTGGAGTGGACGAAAACACGAAGGTGGAGGCTTGGACCGACGATGAAGTCGGCGCCATTCGTACCGCCATCGCCACAGGCTTTAAGGTGGAAGGTGAACTTCGTTCAGAAGTTCAGCAGGACATCAAGCGTCTGATGGACATCGGAAGCCAGCGCGGCATCCGCCATAGAAACAGCTTGCCTCTTCGAGGCCAGCGCACCAAGAACAACTCTCGTACCCGGAAAGGGAAACGAAAGACTGTCGCAAACAAGAAAAAGTAATCCTTAGGCAGGTTGCCTAAGGTTTTGGGTCCCAAGGGGCCGATCACCTCCAAATTCAACGACGATGGCCAAAAGCGTCAAAAAGAAGAAGAAAGTCAAAGTGGAAACACAGGGTCAAGCCCACATCCACTCGTCTTTCAACAACATCATCATTTCCTTGACCAACAATACCGGTCAAGTGATTTCCTGGTCAAGCGCAGGAAAAATGGGATTCCGTGGTTCCAAGAAGAACACACCTTACGCTGCACAGTGTGCGGCGGAGGATTGTGGCAAGGAAGCTCTGGAGTCTGGCTTGAAGAAAATTCGCGTGTACGTTAAAGGTCCAGGTCAAGGTCGCGAAAGCGCCATCCGGACGTTGCACAACATGGGCATTGAAGTCATGGAAATTGTAGATGTTACCCCACTTCCTCACAACGGGTGTCGCCCTCCAAAGCGTCGTCGCGTTTAATCGTCGTTGAACCAGAAGAAATAAAGATATGGCACGTTACCGCGGACCCAAATCCAAAATCACCCGTCGCTTCAAAGAAGCGATTTTTGGCCCAGACAAGGCGCTTGAGCGCCGTCCTTATGGCCCAGGTCAGCACGGCAATACCCGCCGTCGTAAAAAAGAATCTGAGTACTCTGTGCAGCTCGCTGAAAAGCAGAAAGCCAAGTACACGTATGGCATTTTGGAGAAGCAATTCTCCAACATGTTCAAGGCAGCCAATGCCAAGTCGGGCATCACAGGAGAAATTCTTCTCCAATTGTGCGAACGTCGACTTGACAACATTGTTTACCGTTTGGGCATTGCCCCAACCCGCCGTGGTGCACGCCAGTTGGTGGGCCACCGTCACATCACAGTGAATGGCTCTATTGTGAACATTCCCTCGTACCGCCTCCGTGAAGGGGACGTCGTTGGTGTTCGTGAAAAGAGCAAGTCATTGGAAGTCGTGTCGGCATCGCTTTCGAACAACAGCCAAAGCCACGATTGGCTCAACTGGGATGCTTCCAAGATGTCAGGCACTATGATGAACATTCCGTCACGCGATCAAATTCCTGAGAACATCAAGGAGTCTTTGATTGTCGAATTGTATTCCAAGTAATCCTTCAACCAAACAGATCATGGCAATTCTCGATTTTCAGCAGCCGGACAAGGTCATTATGCTCGACTCGACGGACTACAACGGCAAGTTCGAATTCCGTCCCTTGGAACCTGGCTTTGGGTTGACGGTTGGCAATGCGCTCCGTCGCATTTTGCTTTCCTCGTTGGAAGGATTCGCGATCACCAACCTCCGTGTGGAGGGGGTGGACCACGAATACAGCACTGTCAAAGGCGTCGTCGAAGACGTGACAGAAATCATTTTGAACCTTAAGCAGGTCCGCTTCCGTCGTCACATCGAAGACACCGACCAAGAGACGGTGGCAGTGACGCTCAAGGGACAAAAGACCTTTACTGCGGGTGACCTCGGAAAATTCACCAGTGCGTTTCAGGTGATGAACCCAGACATGGTCATTTGCAACATGGACGATTCCGTACAACTCAACTTGGAGTTGACCATCGGAAAAGGCCGTGGCTATGTCCCCGCAGAAGAGAACAAGCGCGAAGACGCTCCCATTGGCACCATTGCCATTGACAGCATCTTTACGCCCATTCGAAATGTCAAGTACGACATTGAGAACTTCCGCGTGGAGCAGCGCACCGACTATGAGAAGCTTATTCTCGAGTTGGATTGTGATGGATCCGTCCATCCCAAGCAGGCTTTGCAGGAGGCTGCCAAAATCCTCATTCACCACTTTATGCTGTTTTCCGACGAGAAGATTTCTCTGGAGCCAGAGGACAGCAATGTGGAGGAGGAGTTTGACGAAAGCAGCCTTCACATGCGTCAGTTGTTGAAGACCAAGCTCGCAGACATGGACTTGAGCGTCCGTGCCTTGAACTGTTTGAAAGCAGCTGACATAGACACCCTCGGCGACCTCGTCGCTTTTAACAAGAACGATCTGCTCAAGTTCCGCAACTTCGGCAAGAAGTCATTGACCGAATTGGAAGAACTTGTCGAAGGCAAGAACCTTGCGTTTGGCATGGATGTGAGCAAGTACAAACTCGAATCTGAGTAATCATGCGCCACGGAAAGAAATTCAACCACCTCGGCCGTAAGACAGCACACCGCAAGGCCATGCTGTCCAACATGGCGTGCTCCTTGATTGAGCACAAGAGAATCACCACAACAGTGGCCAAGGCCAAGGAACTGAGGAAGTTTGTGGAGCCTTTGGTCAACCGTTCCAAGGAAGACACCACGCACAGCCGCCGGGTGTGCTTCAGCTACCTCGGAAACAAAAACGCTGTCACGGAGTTGTTCCGCGAAGTTGGTCCCAAGGTGTCCACCCGCGAGGGCGGTTTCACAAGGATCATCCGCACGGGCAACCGTTTGGGTGACAATGCGGACATGTGTCTCATTGAGCTTGTCGATTTCAACGAGATCTACGGCAACGAAGAGAAGAAGAAAACCCGTCGCTCGCGTCGCGGTGGCGCAAAGAAGGCAGCTCCTGCGAACGCAGCTCCGGCTGTGGAAGACGCAGTTGTGGTGGAAGAGACTGCGGCGGAGGAAGCTCCAGCAGCTGAGGAAGCTCCAGCAGC
>TARA_B110000003_G_scaffold276186_1_pt1 | contig 16526 bp, 16 predicted proteins | sample TARA_B110000003 | Tara Oceans TARA_B110000003 (sample SAMEA4396424) | marine metagenome | biome: Westerlies Biome; feature: [SRF] surface water layer (ENVO:00010504); material: water (ENVO:00002006), including particulate matter (ENVO:01000060) such as... | depth 5 m
CAAAAATTCCAACAATAAATATTGGAAATAGACAAAAAGGAAGAATTTGTGGAAAAAGTATTTTTCATGTTACCGCTAAGAGCAAACTAATTAGTACTGAAATAAAAAAAGTACTAGATTTAAAAAAAGTTTCTTTTGTAAATCCTTATTATAAAAAAAAAACCATGATAAATATCTATAAAAAATTATTATTTATCATAAAAAAAATTTAAATGCGATTTTATAAAAAAAAAGAAATAACAAATTGTTTATTAAAAAAAAATGCTACAATTAAAGAAGCAATTCTAAATCTTTCAAAATCGGCTATGCAAATCTCAATGATTGTAGATAAAAATTCACTTATTGGTGTATTGACAGATGGTGATATAAGAAGAGCTTTGCTAAAAGGCTTTGATTTAAACGATAAGATTGAAAGTATAATTAAAAAAAATCCACTGTTAATAAAAAAAAGTTCTAATGCGCAATCAGCATCAATTCTGATGAGTTCTAAGGCGTTAATGCATTTACCAGTAGTTAATAACGATAATTCTATTTTTGGTTTGTACGCGATAAATGATTACAAAATTAAACAAATAATAAAGAATCCTATAATTATTATGGCTGGAGGACTTGGAAAAAGACTGCGTCCATATACAAATAGTTGCCCAAAACCAATGCTAAAAATTTTAGGTAAACCGATATTAGAACACATCATAAATAATTTAGTTTCTCAGGGGTTTAGAGATATCACAATCTCAGTAAATTATCTTGCAAACAACATAATCTCATATTTTGGTAATGGAAAAAAATTTGATTCAAATATTAATTATATAAAGGAAAAAAAACCTCTAGGTACTATAGGCTCACTCAGTCTTTTTAAAAAAAAAAACATTAAGCCAGTTTTTGTAATTAATGCAGATACTCTGACAAATATTGATTTATCTGAAATGTTAAATTTTCATATTAAAAATAAAGCTGATGCTACAATGGCCTCAAAAGTTATAACAAACTCAAATCCATATGGAGTAGTTCAAACTAAAGGTATTGAAATTGTAAATTTTAAAGAAAAACCAATAGACAGAATTTATATCAATGCAGGTATATATATATTTTCTCAACCAATGCTAAAAAATTTAAAAAAAAATACGAAAAAAAATGCACCTGAATTTTTTCTTGAATTAAAGAAAAAAAATAAAAAAATTATTATTTTTCCAGCTCATGAGGAGTGGAAAGAAATAGGTACACTTGAAAATTTTAAAAAGTTCTTAAAAAAAAATGAAAAATCTAATTATTATTCCAGCTAGAAAAGGCTCAAAAAGATTAAAAAACAAAAATTTTTTAAAATTGAATGGTATAACTTTATTAGAACATACTATTGAATTTGCGAAAACTGTAAATAGTTCAGATTTAATAATTGTATCTACAGACTCAAGAGAATTACAGAAACTCTCTAAAAGTTATAAAGTTCTATGCCCTTGGTTAAGACCCAAAAATATTTCAGATGATAAATCAACTTCAGCAGTAGTTGCTATGCATGCTCTTAAATGGTTTAAAAAGAATAATAAACAACTTATTGATAATGTTATTTTAATGCAGCCAACTTCACCTTTTAGAAAAAAAAAAACATATATTAATTGTTTAAATTTAATCAAAAAAAACCCAAAGTATTCAATTATTACTTTTCAAAAAAATAAAAAAAAAAAATATGATTTTAACGATAAACAGTCAGTGAAATTAACAAATGAAGAGAGACTTGAGCCAAATGGAAATTTGTATTTTATAAAACCAAAAAATTTATTAAAATACAAATCATTTTACACACCAAAAATAAAAGGGTATTTAATTAAAAATAAAGTTGAAAAGTTAGATATTGATAATATTTACGACTATAATCTTGCTAAATCTTATTTTAAAAAATTTAATAAAAAAAATATTAAAAATTAAGTTAGGTTTATTTAATAGATAAAATCATAAAATTTTTTTTAAAAGTAACAAATTATAATAATTTGTTTTTTTTCATTAAATAAACATATAAATATAAATTAAAAATAATTTAATATTGATAAAAAATGAAAATTATTAGAACACATGACAAACTATATTTAAAAGAAAATAGATACAATAAACCTAAGGAGATGTTTAAGTTTATTGAAAAAAAGGCTTTGAATAGAAACTCTATTAATAAAAAAATTTGTGATTTTGGCTGTGCCGCAGGTGAGTTTTTGTTTTATTTAAATAAAAAAAAATCAAATAATGAATATACTGGAATTGACATAAGGAAAGACTTGTTAAAAAAAGCAAAAAAATATGTTCCACAAGCAATTTTTAAAAGAGGCTCAGTTCTAAATAAAAATATTAATAAAAAAAATATTTTTGATATTAGTTTTTTGATTGGTGTTCATCCAATATTTGATGATTTTAGAAAATGTTTTTCGAACTTAATTTACTGGACAAAACCAAAAGGGGAAATTTTTATTTGTGATATGTTTAACCCTCATCCTGTTGATGTAATAATCAAGTATAGGCTATCTAAAGATTATAAGAAAAATGCTTTTGAAACTGGATGGAATATTTTTTCTAAAGAGTCAGTTATAAAATTTCTAAAAAAAAATAGAAAAGTCAAAAGTTATAAATTTGAGGAATTTGTTATGCCATTTCATCTTAAACAACAAAAAGATCCTGTAAGAAGTTGGACTGTAGCTATGAATAAAAAAAAAGTTATGATTAATGGTCTAAGCATTATTCAACCTCAAACTTTATTAAAAATAAAACTTAAATAAAATTAAAAATAATGACTTTTGGAGTAATGTTTCACCACCTGCATAATCATATTCATAAAAAAGGGCAGGGATCAATATCAAAAAATGAATTTAGAAACATTATTTTACTATTAAAAAAAAAATATATTTTAAATGATGCTGATACATATATTAAAAAGATTATAAGTAAAAAAATTACAATTAAGGATATATGTTTAACATTTGATGACAGTTTAAAATGTCAAATAGATATCGCTTTGCCTGTTTTAAGAAGAGAAAAGATAAAAGCATTTTTTTTCATATATAGTGGTGCTTTTAAAGATAATCCAGATAATTTAGAAATTTTTCGATACTTTAGAAATACAAAATATAAATCCATCCAATTATTTTATAAAGACTTTTTTCTATCCATGAAAAACCTTTTTTCTGATGATTATTTGAAATTTAAAAAAAAATTTACAAACATGTATTTGAGACAGTTTAAATTTTATTCTATTGAAGATAAAAAATTTAGGTTTTGCAGAGATAGAATTTTAAATAAAAAATCTTACGAAATTTTAATGTTTAAATTAATGAAAAAAAAAAATTTTAATTATAAAATGTCTATAAAAAAATTATTTATGAATAAATCTGACATAGCGAGTCTCGTTAAATACAACCAAGTAGTTGGATTACATTCAAGTACTCATCCAGTAAATTTACCAAATTTACCAATTAAAGATCAAATGAGAGAATATAAAGATAACATGCTTTTTATAAAGCGATTTACTAAATCTAAATCCATATCTATGTCTCATCCCTTCGGACGATATAATAAAGATACCCTAAAAATATTAAATAAAATTGGAATTAAGATTGGATTTCTTTCTTATAAAAAAAAAACAATTAAATCTTTGCTGGAAATACCAAGAATTGATCACGTAGAATTTTTAAAAAAAATAAAATGAAAATTACAATTTTTACAAGTAATGATTTAAGACATATTAATTTAATAAATAAAATATCCAATATATCAACTAGGTGTTTTGCTATTGTTGAAGGTAAAACTATATTTCCAGGAAGAGTTGATGATTTTTTTAAGAAAACAAAATTAATGAAAAAATATTTTGTTAACGTAAAAAAAGCTGAAAAAAAATTTTTTTTTAAAAACCGATTTATTAATAAAAATGTTAATTGCAAATTTATTAAACAGGGTGACTTAAATTTTTTATCCAAAAATGATATTTCGGAAGCATTAAATTCAGATGTATATATAGTATTTGGTTCTAGTTATATTAAAGGTTGGTTAATTAATTTTTTGATTAAGAAAAAAGCAATTAATATTCATATGGGTTTATCGCCGTATTATAGAGGTTCATCTTGCAATTTTTGGGCATTACAAGATAACAATCCTCATTTAGTTGGGGCTACTATCCATTATCTTTCTAAAGGATTAGATAGTGGAAAAATAATTTATCATGTTCTACCTGATAAAAAATTTAATAATATTTTTGAATATACAATGAGTGTAGTAAAAAATGCACATACTCTTTTAGCAAAAAAAATAAAAGATAAAAGTATTTTTAAAGTCAAATCCTATAAACAAAATTATAAATTAGAAAAAAGATATACTAAAAATATTGATTTCAATGATAAAGCTTTACAAATTTTTTTTGAAAAAAATATTACAATTAACTATATAAAAAAAAATATCAAAAATAAGTTTGATAAAAATAAATTTATCAATACATAAAATTAATAATGAAAAAAAAAATAGTTTATATAGTACACAGCATAGATACAGAAGGGCCTTTATATGAAAGTTTAGAAGCTAAATTTGATAGACTTTATGATGTATTTAAGCTTAATTTTTCTCCAAGTAAAAGATTATTAGAAAAACTTAAAAATAAAAAAATCAATTTAAAGGGTAAAGAAGATGCTGTTTCAACATTATTATCCAATCATCTTACAAATTATAATGATAATTGGAAAAAAATTAACCAAATGATTAAAAATATTTTTTCTAAAAATTTTAGAAATAAAGATAAAGACTCATTCGATGGTAATTGGATATTTAATTGGCATTGTTTAGATCACGTAGGCTACAATTATAATCCTCGAAGAAGAACACTTGGTTACCATAAAATTTTCGATTTTTATAAAAAAGTACTTAGAAAGAACAAAAATAATAAAGATAAAATACACTGGCATTTTCACCCAATGTCTACTTATAATGACGCTCATAGATGTGCAACGTCATATGTGAATTCACCTGAACTTTATCAAATATTATGTAGAAAAATACTTGAGAGAAATTGGTTTCCATCTGTTTTTAGAGCTGGATTTCAAACTGAGAGACCAGATAGTAATTGGTTTTTAGAACAATGGATACCTTTTGATATATCTAATATGTCCACACAAAATAATAAAGATATTGATAATAGTATTGATTTTAAAAATGGTAGATCAGGAAATTGGAGAAGAGCACCTAAGGACTGGTCTATCTATCATCCGGATCATGACGATTATCAAAAAATTGGAAACTGTCGGAGATGGATTGGTAGAGCTTTAAATGTAATGAATAGAATAGGCAGTATTAATCAAAAAGAAATGGATAAAGCTTTTTTTCAGGCAAACAAAAATAATCCCTCATTAGTAGGATTAGCAAGCCATGATTTTCGTAATTTAGAAACCGAAGTAAATTATTTAAGAGAGATGATAAAAAAATCCTCTAAAAAATATCCAAAAGTTAGTTTTAAATACGCTGAAGCTAAAGAAGCTTTTGTAGAAATAGTGAAATTTAAGGAAAAAATAAAAAAAATTAGTAAACCAATCAAGTTAAAAATAACTTTTAATAAAAAAACATTATCAGATGTCCCTTCTTTAACTATAAAATGTGTGCAAGGAAAAGTTTTTGGGCCACAACCATTCTTGGCTATCAAAACAAAGAAAAAGAGATATATACACGATAATTTAGATTTTTCTGGAGATAAACAAGTTTGGCATTATGCCTTTCATGGAGATACACTTCCAATTAATGATGTTGAAGAAATAGGTGTAGCAGCGAATGATAGATTTGGAAATTTTCATATAAAACGATTAAAATTTAAAGGCAATAACTCACCCAAAGAATTTTAACAAATTATGAAAAAAAATAGAGTTATCAGAATAATTCCACGATTAGATATTAAAAACGGTCAACTTATAAAAGGAATTAATTTAGAAGGTCTAAGAATAATAGGAGATCCTTATAAATTTGCAAATTATTATTACAAATCATTAGCAGATGAAATATATTATGTAGATAATGTTGCAACCTTATATGGAATTAATAACTTAAGTAAGTTTATTTCTAGAACTGCAAGAAATCTATATATTCCTCTGACAGTTGGAGGCGGAATTAAAACAATCAATGATATTGAAAAAGCTCTAAAAGCAGGTGCAGACAAAGTTTGTATTAACTCGGCTGCAATAGATGATATAAGTTTTGTTAAAAAAGCCTCTAGAATTTATGGATCATCAACAATATCTGTTGGACTAGAGTGTATAAAAATTAAAAAAGATTATTTTATATCCAAATCTTCAGGAAGGGATCTTGTAAATATTAGACCATTGGATTGGGCAAAAAAGCTTGAGGATAATGGGGCAGGTGAGATTGTTATAACAGCTGTTAATAAAGAAGGCTTAGGAGAAGGCTTTGATATCCCATTAATAAAATTAATATCACAAAATATTAATGTGCCAACCATTGCACATGGTGGTGCAGGTAGTTATCACCATGTATATCATGTAATTAACAATACAGCTATTACAGGAGTGGCTTTATCAAGTTTTTTACATTATGAAGCTGCAAAATTATTTAAACATAAAAAAAATAAAATTGGAAATTACTTTTATTTAGATAATTTACATAAAGGTAATAAGATTGTTAATAATCTAAAAAAATTAAAAATTTTTCTAAAAAAAAAAGGTGTTGATGTCAGGGTATAAAAATTCAAAAGTCAAATTAGGAATAATTGATCTTAATGTAAATAACATTTTTAGTATTTATGAAGCTTGTAAATCGCAAGGGTATAATACTGAAATTATTAATAAAAGTTTAAAAGATTATTCATTTGATATAATTATAATGCCCGGCGTAGGTTCATTTAATACGGCCATGAAGTTTATTAAGAAAAATAATATAGATGAAAAAATAGATAATTATTTGAATAAAAAAAACAAATTGTTTTTTGGTATTTGCTTAGGAATGCAATTATTATTTGAAGAAAGTGAGGAATTTGGAGTTACAAAAGGTCTTAAGTTAATTAAAGGAAAGGTCAAAAAATTTAAAGAAACTAAAAATTTAAAAGTACCTCACATTGGTTGGAATAATTTGACCCCCAGAATAAACAATAAAAATATTCTTAAAATGATAAATAGAAATAATAAATACTATTTTGTACATTCTTATTATTGTGTACCAAAAGAAGATAAAATCATTAGCTCTTTAACAGAATATCAAAATATAAAATTTTGCTCCTCAATTACTCAAAATAATATAGTTGCTACTCAGTTTCATCCTGAAAAAAGTGGTGAAGCAGGACTAAAAATTATAGGTGGAATGTATAAATATTTATAGATCATGAAATTAAAGACATTATATGGATTACCAAGAAAAGTTATTTTTTGTAAAAAAACTCTAATTTCTAACCAAAGACCTAATTCTGCAATTGAATTTTTACATAACAAAAATACAAAAAAAAAAACTCTTTTTATTGACAAAAATGGAGTTTCAGATTCTTGGAAATATTCAAGATTAAAAGAAAAAATTAACTTTAAAGATAGAGAAAAAAAATTGCTTAAATTATTAGATTTGCATAGGGGAAAATATGGGGAGTATGATTGTATTGTTCCTGGTGGAGGTGGAAAAGATAGTTGTTATGCATCCCATATATTAAAATTTAAATATGGAATGAATCCATTAACTGTTACATGGCCACCAAATTTATATACTGATTATGGATATACGAATTTTAAAAAATGGCTTTCTACTGGTTCATTCAAAAATATATCTGCAAAAAGAAATGAAAATTTATTAAAGTTCTTAACAGCCCAAGCTACAAAAAATTTATTACATCCATTTCAACCTTTCATGCTTGGACAAAAAATTTTTCCAATTAAAACTTCTATTAAATATAAGATACCTCTAATTTTTTATGGTGAAAATGAAGCAGAGCATGGAAACCCTATTTCTGACAATCTTTCTTCTTTAAGACAAAGATCTTTTTATACTCACAACAATTTAAAAAATATTTTTATTGGAGGAATAAAAATCCAAGATATTTTAAAAATTAAAAAATTTAAAACAAGAGATCTTGAACCATATTTACCACCAACAGATAAAGAAATTGGTAATTTTCCTATGGAGGTACATTATTTGGGATATTATATAAAATGGGTACCTCAGGAAACATTTTATTATTCAGTAGAGAATTGTGGTTTCAAACCAAGACCATTTAGAACAAATGGAACATATAGCAAATATAATAGTATAGACGACAAATTAGATGATCTTCATTTTTATACATTATTTACAAAATTTGGAATTGGAAGAACGACTTATGATGTTTCGCAAGAAATTAGAAATAATCATATTAATCAAGATGAAGGTAAGCGTTTAATTAAAAAATATGATGGAGAATTTCCTCAGAAGTATTTTAAGGATATTATGAAGTATCTTAAAATGAATGAAGGTGATTTTATAAAATTATTAAATAAATTTAGATCTCCACATTTATGGAGAAAAGTAAAAAATGAATGGAAATTAAGACATACGGTAAATAAAGACGGAACAGATGACTAGTCATATAAATTAATGAAGCCAAAAATTGTCATAATAACAAACATTACATTCACTAAAAGAGACTATAAAAGGTTTGGGATTAACACTTTAAAAAATAAGTTTAATGTTTTTATTTTTGATTTTACAAAAAATTTTTCGAAAAAACTTGACTCATATAAATATTCTCAAAAAATCTATAGATGTAAAGGATATCATTCTATTAGAAGTCTTTCTTCATTTATAAAGCTTGTAGAAAAGCATAACTTTAGTAATTGTATAAATTATATATCTGATAAAGAGTTGGAGTTTAAATTAACCAATATTCTAAAAAAAACAAAAGTTTCCATTATAAAAATTCAAAATGGACTTGTAATAGGCTCTAAACATCCAAGATCATTTCTTCAAAATATTCATATTTTGTATCTTAAATTTACTAGTAGAAAAAGATTTTTAGCATTCATTACAAATCAAATTAATAAAATTAAAAATAAATTTAATAAAAAAAAAAATATTATTTATGATAAGGTTGTTGTTACAGGAAAAACTGGACTTAAAGATGTAGCTATTGGTTTAAACACAAAAATTATTCATGCTCACAGTTATGATTATAACAACTATTTAGAATATAATAAATCTGGAAATTTAAGAATTAAAAAACCTTATGCAGTTTTTTTAGATCAATATCTACCACTTCATCCAGATGCACCAATTTTTTTTGGTGTAAGTCCTAGGTGCACACCTGAAAAATACTATCCTGCCTTGAATAATTTTTTTAATATTTTTGAAAAAAAATATAATATGGAGGTAATAATTTGTGCACACCCAAAATCTGACTATGAAAATAATTTAAATTATCTTTACGGCAGAAAATTTATTAAAAACAAAACAATTAATTTAGTTAAAGATTCAAAAATCGTATTTGCACATGGCAGCACAACGATTGCTTATGCAATCCTATATAAAAAACCATTAGTCTTTTTGTTATCAAATGAATATATCAGATCGTTTGATAATTATACACCTGCTGTCATTGCAAAAAAAATTGATTCACCATATTTTAATATTGATGATAAAAATAATGATTTCAATATTCAAAATATTAATTTGTTTAAATTAAATAAAAAAAAATATAATACTTATATAGATGATTATATTAAATATCCTTCTAGTCCTCATAAAAAATTTTGGCAAATATTTAATGAAAGTATTTAATTTTAAAAAAAATTAAAATATATCATAAAATAATTATTTTTGTTACGATTATAAAATTAAACATTATTATTTTATAAATATGAAAAAAAAAGATACAGTATTTATTACTTCATCCTATAGATCGGGTGGAGCCCTGTTCACTAAAATGTTAAATGTAAATAAAGACGTTAAAGTTAGTTCTGGCACAGTTAATTTTTTTAGATACTATTTCAAAAAGTATGAAGCAATTAAAAACATTAATAATTTTCAATCTCTTGTTAATCAATTTTGTATTCGATTAAAATATAGGTTTGATATCGATTTAGATTATAACGAAATTGTTTCTGAATTTGATAAAAAAAGCTTAAATTATTCAGATATTTACACTTTGTTATGCTCAAAAATATTCAAAAGTACTGATTTTAATATCACTGGTGAACACGCAGTTAACGAGTGGAGAAATATTAAAAATTTTCATAAAATTCTTCCAAAAGGAAAAATAATTTTTTTGTTAAGAGATCCAAGAGATATACTTTGCTCTTTTAAAAGAAGCACTATCGCAAAAAAAAATGATTACTTAATTTCAATTTTTAATTATGTTGATCTAATTAATTATGTCTATGCTTCCAAAAAAAAATACAATAATAAAATTCATATAGTTAAATTTAATGAACTTAAAAAAAATCCTAGATTAATTATAAAAAAAGTTTGTAAATTTTTAAAAATAAAATATAGCGATAAAATGATAAATGAAAAATTTTTTAAGGGAATAGATGGAAAAAAATGGGATCAATCAAAAATTTTTTCATTTTCAGGTAAGCTAAAAAAACAAAATGTTGGAAGGTGGAAATCTGTTATAGCTCAAGAAGATCTTTTTTTATGTGAGTTGATAGCAATAAAACAAATGAAAATGATGGGATTGAATGGTTCAAATATAACTTTCAATAAAAAGGTAATTAATAGAGGTTTAAACAAAATTACAAGTAGCAATTTATTATCAGAGTCATTTTTAAAGTGGATATCTAGTCGAGAAGGAAATGATAAGTTTCCGCTAGATCCATTAGATCCAAAAAATTATGATTTGAAAGAATTTAAAAATCCTAAATTATTTAAATTAAAATCAAAAATTAAGGTAAATTAAAATTTAATATTTTTTAAGTTCTCTATCGATAATCTTTTTTATCAATGAAAAACATTTATTAATACTTAAATTGGTTGTATTAATCAAAATAGAGTCTTTTGTTTTTTTTAAAGGAGAAACTTTTCTTTTATAGTCACTCTGATCTCTTTTTTTTATACTTTTTAAGACTTCAGAATATTGTATTTTTTTGTTTAATATTTTTAATTCTTTATACCTTCTTTTAGCTCTTGTTTTAATATTTGCTGTCATAAAGAATTTGAAATCTGCATCTGGTAAGATTTTATATGTGATATCTCTTCCATCTAAACATGATCCGTTATATTTTTTTGGAGGATTATAAGCATATTTTTTTTGAATGGTGTCTACCAATTTTCTAATTTTTTTATTTTTTGAAATTACAGAAGCCTCTATTCCAATCTCATTAGTTAACAGTTTTTTATTATTAAGATCACTTAATTTGAGTAGTTTAATTTTTTTTTTGATATTACTTAAGTTAAATCCTTTTGGATTTTTAATTTTATAATAAGCTAATACGCGATAAATTTTTCCAGTGTCTAAATAAAATAAATTATAATGTTTCGAAATTAGTTTTGATTGTGTTCCAGCCCCAGCCCCTGCAGGTGAGTCGATAGCGATTTTTATTCTTTGTTTATTCATAATAAACTTATATAAGACGTTTCAATGAAAAAAAATAACAAAGGAAATTTATTTTGGATTACTGGATTTTCAGGTTCAGGAAAAACTCAAATAGCAAAAAAAATTCATTCAAAAATTAAAAAAAATTATGGCCCTACAATTTTATTTAGTGGTGATGATATTAGAAAAATTTTTAATTTAAAAGGTTATACATATAAAGATAGATTCGAAGTTGTCATGAAGTATTGTAAATTAGCTAAACTAATCACTAATCAAAATATTAATGTTATTTTTGCTGTTGTGGGTATGATGCATAGTGTAAGAAATTGGAATAGAAAGAATATAAAAAATTACATAGAAATTTATATAAAATCTGATTTAAAAAAAATCATTAAAAAAGGTAAGAAAAGAATTTATCATCAAAATAAAGAAAATATTATTGGACTTGATATAAAGCCTGAGTACCCAAAAAAACCAGATATTGTTCTATACAATAGCTTTAAAAAAAATGTCAACGCCTATGCAGTAGACTTAATGAATAAGATACAAAAACATCTTAAGTAATTAAAGATTTTTTAGAGAGTAGTTTTGATATTTTGGGGCTCATTAAATATTCAGGTATTGATTTATTTTTTTTAATTAATTTTCTAATTAAAGAACCGCTAATTTTGATAATATTTTTACTTAAACATTTTTTATTTAGACATTTTGTATTCTTTGTGGTTTTACAATTTACACAATAAAAAGGCTCGGCACCTGCGATAATTTTGATTTTAAGTTTTATTTGATTTTTATAACAAAAATTTTGTGATTTTTTATAATCATAAAAATCTTTATATCCAGCATGATCCCTACCCACCCAAAAATGAGTACAACCATAATTTTTTCTTACAATTGCATGAAGAGCTGCTTCTCTATATCCAGCGTATCTAGGATAAGAAAAAAAAGGTATTGAAAAAACTTTATTAGAATTAAATAATTTTGCCGCTAATTTGTTTGTTTTAACTATCAGTGAATCACTATATTCACCCTTTTTATATTGTCCTATTAATGGTTGAATTAATAAAGCTCTGAATTTTTTAAAAAGAAAACCATGTATCCATTGATGCGCTTTATGTGGAACATTTCTAGTGTGGAAACTTGCAAGAGTAGAAATTTTTTTAATTTTAAGTTTTTTTTTAAATAGTTTTGGCGACAAAAAATATTTATGTTGTAAGTTATTTTTGTTTTCTCTCCGAATGTCAAAATTCATAAATCTATAATTTTCATTCATAAATTTTTTATAATATGGATGCTTTAAATAATTGGTACCATATATTTTTTTTAATATTTTTTTTTTGTTAATATTAAAAAAATTTACATTATATATATTTATTAAATATTTATTATTAAAATATAAATCAAAACTATTTTGATTTTTAAATTTTAAATAAATTTTTTTTGTAATTCCAAAAGTAATTGGTAAAGGAAAAAATTGATTTTTATATTTCTTATTGTCAATTATGTTAATAAATTCTTTTTTTGAGACAAAATTATTGACTGGATAAAACACATTATTTTTTAAATTTAATAAATCAGAAAATTGATTTTGGTTAATATGTATATTGTTCATTCTTGTGATTGTATTTGTATGTATTTTAAATATAAAGTCATTATAAAAAAATGTTATTTGATATTACAATAATTGGGTTTGGAGTAATAGGAGTTGAAACTCTTTATGGTATTCAAAAAATTTTATTAAAGAAAAAGAGTAAGAATAAAATTAAAATAGCTATAGTTGAAAAAAATTTGAAAAATATTCCAGGTGGAGTGGCGTATAGCCAAGAAAATTCAAAATTTGGATATTTTAATAATCCTTTGAGATTATCGCACCCTGATTTTATTGAATGGTTTAAAATCAATGATAATAAAAATAGGTTAATAAATTTTTCAGAGAATAATTTAAAATACAAACTTACTACTTGGCTAAACAATAATAAAGAAATTTTAAATAAAAAATTTGTAGACTACAAAGAAATATATTTGCCAAGGCTAATTTATTCATTTTATTTGAGAGATAAAATTATTAAATTCTTGAATTTAAAAAAAAGAATTAATATTTCGCTAAAATTTTATAATGGCGAAGTTCATGATCTTAATAATTTAAGGCATTATAATATTTTTCCAAAATATAAATTCAATGAGTTTTCAATTAATAGCAAAAATGAAAAACTTTTATTAAAAAAACATAAATCCAAAAGTTCAAATATAATTAAATCGAAAAAAATAGTGATAGGAACTGGTATTGTTCCACCTAAAAAAATCAAAGAAATTAAAACTTATAAAAATTCAAACTATATTTGGGATTTTTATAGTACTGGTGGAACTAATAATTTGATAAAAAAAATAAATAAAATTTATAAAATTAAAAAAGATATTAATATAATCTTTATAGGCAACAAGGCTGGCTTGCTGGAAACAATGCAGGAAATTGAAAAACTTATAACAAAAAATGAAATTAATATTAAAATTACTTGTATTTCAAAAAATACACAAACACTTCAAAAAGCTGAACGATCAAAAAAATTTGATGATTTTAAGTTTAAACACTTAAACAATAAGAATATTCATAAAATAAAAAAAGCGGAACATGTACTCAAATTACTTAAAAGTGAGTTTAAAAATGCAAAATTAGATGGTTTTAATAAATATGATGTTTGGACCAATGTTCTTAAAAATAAAATAATATCTATTTGCTACAATCAGCTAAATGAAAAAGAAAAGAAGATATATAATTTATTAATATTTCCATTAATAAGAAATATGACTAGATATACCTACCCGGATACTGTAAGTGCAAAAAATAGATTGGAAAGAAAAAATAAAATCAAATTTATTAAAGATAGAGTTGTAAAAATTATAAAAAATAAAGATAAATTAATTTTAAAAACAAAGAACAAAAAATCTATAAATGGTGATATTGCTATTAATGTTTCTGGTCCAGTAAGCATAGAAGATAATAAAAATGAAATTCAATTTATTTCATCATTGAAAAAAATTACAAAAAAATTTAATGGAAGAGGATTTACACCTAATAAAAATTTTATGTTAGAAAAAGATCTTTATATACCCGGAACATTATCAAATAACTTTAATCCTGGTAGGGAAACAATTATTAAAGCAATTACTAAAAATTCACACAAAGTCGCAAAAAATATTTTTATATAATAATTCTATTGAAATATTCAAATTCTGAGCATATCTTTATTAATCTTTTTCTTGAATTTTTTATAAACATAGTTATTTCATTAAAAAGTTTTCAATTATGAAAAAAGATCAACTATCATGGGATGAATTTTATAAATCTAGTTATAACAGATCTGCTTTACCCAAAAAAATAGATGAATTTAATAGATTAGTTGCTCATACAAAAAATTTTTTTGTAATTTCTGGTTATGGAGCATTTACACCAGGTTATTTGTTAATTATTTCTAAAGATTTTCTTCCATCTTTTGGACTTGTAGAGAACGATCAATTAAATGAACTTTATTTCTTAGTCAAACTTGTAAAAGAGTCGATCACTCAAGAAATAAACAGAGATACAGTAGTTTTTGAACATGGGATGTGCGCCTGTATTGGTGGATTAGATAGAGCCCATATTCACATAATGAGTATCCCAAAAAAAACAACAAAAAAAAATATTGAAAATGCAATTGATCAAACTCTTTATAATCGTAAAGCTGGAATAGAATATATTGAATATAATAATTATAAGCTTCAAAATATTCATGATATAAACCATATCTACGAAGATTTAGTATCAAAGAAAGAAAAAAATGATGAATTCAAGATAGTTGGAAAGCTTTTTAAAATTAGAGACATACAAAACTTAAAAGTAAAAAATTGGCCTCATGTAACACTAAATCATATTAAAAAAGGTGGTCATTATGTTTATTTCAATAGTGATTCTGATGAGTCTTCTTTTTTAACGACAAATAATTTTCAAACACAATTTGGGAGAGAAGTTGTTTATCAAAATGAATTAGTTTTAAACGATGAATTTCAAAAAAAAGTTCAAGAATTAAAAAGTAAAAATCAAAATTTAAATATATGGCAGTGGCAACACTATACTTTTGAAAATAATATTTTAAATTCTATGAGAATAGCAAAAACTGGATTGACTAAACTTGAAGACAAATATTTAAATGAATATAGCGAGTTTGAGCTAAAAATTATTTGATAATAGTAAAAAAAACCAAATATTTTATAATTATAATGGCTATTAATGAATAATATATCAATATTCTTTTTTAATTAACATTATTTCTAATGATCTGATAAAATTTAAGAAATTATGAAATAATAACCAAATCAAAAAAAATTTGGAAAATGAAAAATATAACAACTTATTTAGTAAGATTTTTTCAAAAAAGTTAATGAAAATGCTAAAAAAATTCATAGATCTACTTTCATTCGATGAGCGAAAACATACAGCTTTCTTGGTGGTAATAATTTTAATAATGGCTTTACTTGATATGATTGGCGTTGCATCTATATTACCTTTTATAGCAGTCCTTTCAAATCCAGATTTTATAGAAACTAACTTTATTTTAAATTCAATGTTTCGTACTTCAAATATATTTGGAGTTACCAATCATACAGAGTTTATGTTTGCTTTAGGTGTACTCGTATTTGTTTTATTGGTTGTATCACTTTCCTTTAAAGCTCTTACAACTTATGTGCAAGCACGATTTGTTTATATGTGCGAACATAGTATTAGTAGACGTTTAATTGAAGGATATCTAAATCAACCTTATAGCTGGTTTTTAAATCGTAATAGTGCTGAGCTTGGAAAGACTATTCTATCAGAAATGAGCCAAGTAGTTGGAGGCGGTATAAAACCATTAATAGAAATCCTTGCAAAAGGTATGGTTGCAACTGCCCTTATAATCTTATTAATGATTACTGATTTTAAACTTGCGTTAATAGTTGGTATTTCAATAAGTGCATCTTATGGAATTATTTTTTATTTAATTCG
>TARA_B110000003_G_scaffold83038_1_pt1 | contig 16514 bp, 10 predicted proteins | sample TARA_B110000003 | Tara Oceans TARA_B110000003 (sample SAMEA4396424) | marine metagenome | biome: Westerlies Biome; feature: [SRF] surface water layer (ENVO:00010504); material: water (ENVO:00002006), including particulate matter (ENVO:01000060) such as... | depth 5 m
CGGCGAACGCGCGGACGCGGCGCGCGGTGATGCGGCGACGCGACGCGCGCGCGCGCGCGACGAACGACGAGGACGACGAGGAGGACGACGACGAGGACGCGTCGACGACGCCGCGACGCGCGGGCGCGGACGCGAGCGATCCCGCGCGCGCGCGCGCGGAGGGGGACGCGTACGTCCAGGACAAGCTCGAGCGCGAGCTCAGGCTGCGAGGGAAAATATATCGCGCCGAACGCGAATTGGAAGAGAAAAAGGAAGAGATCGCGGACATGGGGGAGACGAATAAGAACACGATCGACGCGGAGGCGGATCTGGTGCGCGATCGGGCGTCGCTGGAGATCGGAATGGTGGCGGGTGAGCTGGACGCGGAGCTGGCGGCGCTCGCGGACGAGGCGCAGGCGGCGAGAGAGCGAAACGCGAGAGTGAAGAAAGAGATCGAAGAATTGGCGGAAGAGTTGCTCGGGAGCGGACAGAGGGTGAATAATGATTCGAAACCCGCGCCTGGGTCGCTGTCGGAGCTGAAGATGAAGGCGGTGGAGGCGGAGGCGGACGCGGTGGATAAACGCATGCAGGCGACGCTGCAGGACACGCAACGCGCGACGACGTACACGATGGTGCTGCTGCTTCTGAGTTTCTTAGGGTTTACCCTCGTCGCCGACGGCGCGTACGATAAGTTTGCCGCCGTCGCGGGTGCGTTCGCGCTCGTCGCGTATCAATCGCGCGCCGAGTTGCAGGCGAAGAGCAAAGGCAAGCAGCGGTGACGCGACGTCAACGAAATGATGCGGTGTTGATACACTACTAAAACTATAGCCGCGGCGCGATTTGTGACGCAAACAACGATGTTCACGCGCCGAAATGTTCTCTCACCCGTACGGCGACGAATTCGCCCTGAACTGCATCGCCGTCGAGAGCTCTGGACACTTTTGACGAAAACCGAGCCGTTCGTACAACCCGACAACCTTGTTTTCCGAATACAACCCCACGTTGCAAATGTCTTCCTCTAAAATTTTATCCACGATGCGTTCCATCAACCCTTGCCCTATGCCGTGTCGTTGCCACGCCGGCGACACGACGACGTCCCACACCGTCGCGTGAAACGTCCCGTCGCTCGTCGCTCGCGCGAATCCCACCACCTCCCCCTCCTTCGCGAACCGACTGTCTCGCGTCGTCGTCACCCACAGCGCGAGGTATGAATTATCCACCGCCTTTTGCAGCTTATCGCACGCCCTGGAGCTGAATCCGACGGACACGAACAGCGCGTTCAGGCGCTCGAAGTCTCGCGACGGCGCCGCGACGGCGTCGTCAAAGTCAAACCGCAGTCCCATCTCCGCGAAGTACGCGTCCGGTCTCGACAGCTCCCGGCGGAGCGTTTCGGCTTTTCGCGTCGCGCGCGAGGCGTCGAGCGCGCCCAGGACGCCGTCGCTATCGTCGGCGCGTCGACGATCGGCTTCGGTCATTCGGTTCGGGGCGTCGGGGACGTTCAGAAACGGGTTCCACTTCGCCGGGAACGCGCGCGAGGGCGCCGCGCGACGTCGGCGCGCGCGCGCGCGGTGTCGACCGCGCGTCGACGTCGACGCGGGCGATGGAAGACGCGCGACGGGCGCGGACATGTCCCGTCTCGTCGAGGCGCGTTTTGACGCGACGCGACGCCGCGATACCGCGCGTGACTACACGTGCTATCTCGACGACGCCGTCGCGGCGTCGACGATCGTTTAGAGTGCCTAACTATTCGCGCGCTCTCGCGCGATCACGACGCTTTCTTCGACCTCGATCGCGTCGTTCGCGTCCTCGACTTCGCCTCGGCGTCCGCCGCGGCGTCCCCGCGTTCGCGAAACATCCGCGCCGTCACCTCCGCCTGCGAGATGTCCCGAAACAGCGGAATCGACGACCGCAACCCCTCGTCTAAATCGAACGTCTCGTTCGCGCGTCTGCCACCGTCCAGGACGTACTCGCTCGGGTCCGGGTCCGTCGCCCCGAACGTCGTCGCCGCGTCGTCCGGCGTCGACATCAAGTTCAAGCACTCGTACCCGACGAACGCGTACAGGCAGCTCGCGATGAGCCACATCGGCAGCGCGCGCGCGTAGTGCCTCGCCGCCGCGCCCGACGGCGCGCCGAGCCGCTCGAGCGTCGCTTCGCTCGCGAAGACGCCGACGAGCCAGAGCGCGAACGCGAGCGTCGTGAGCGCCATGCCGGCGAATCCGTACGCCTCGCTCGGCGAGACGTCGCGAAGTTCGTCGTCGTCGCGCGCGTCGTCGCGCGGCGCGCGCGCGCGTCGTCCGCGCGGCATGACGCGTCGCGATGTGAATCGCGATGCGAATCGACGCGACGCGACGCGACGGCAGAAGCGCGCGCGGTCGCGGCGTCGGTCGACGCGCGCGACGCGATGGCGCACGTCTTCGTCGCGGGCGCGTTGGTCGGGTACGGCGTCGCGCGCGCGCGGCGTCGCGCGCGCGCCGGCGGCGACGACGCGGGCGATGTCGACGACGCCCCGCGCGCGACGAAAACCGACGACGACGCGCCGAAGAAGCGCCCGATCGTCGTCTACATGGACGGATGCTTCGACACGATGCACTACGGACACGCGAACGCGCTGCGACAGGCGCGGGCGTGCGGGGATAAGCTGCTGGTTGGGGTGGTGAACGACGCGGAGATTCGACGGTGCAAAGGACCGCCGGTGTGCGACGAACGAGAGCGCGTCGAGGCGGTGGAGGCGTGCAAATGGGTGGACGGTGTCATCACCGACGTGCCGTATGAAGTCACGGACGCGTTCACGGATGAGCTGTTCGCGAAGCACGAGGTGGATTACGTGATACACGGCGACGACCCGTGCCTGTTGCCGGACGGCTCGGACGCGTACGCGTATCCGAAGCGGATCGGGAGGTACAAGGAGATAAAACGCACGGAGGGGGTGAGCACGACGGATATCGTTGGGAGATTGCTTCGAATGGGCGCGCGCGCGGCGGGTGAGGAGGTGAAGGAGGAAGAGGCGAAGGAGGCGACGTTTTGTACGACGTCGGCGCGCATCGCGCAGTTCGGGACGAACGCCGGCGTGCCCACGGATGCCAAGGTGGTGTACGTGCACGGCGCGTTCGATGTGTTTAATCGTGGACATATTGATTTATTACGCCAGGCGAAGACTCGCGGTGATTTCGTGCTCGTCGGCGTGCACGCGGACGCGGAAGTGCGCGCGAGACGCGGCGCCGAACATCCGGTTTTGAACGAGAAGGAGCGCGCGTTGAGCGTCTTGGCGTGTAGATACGCCGACGAGGTCGTCATCGGTGCCCCGGCGATGATAACGAATGACTTATTAACCACGTTCAACGTCAAGGTCGTCATCGCGGAGGATGACGAGCCGTACGCCGTCGGCGGCGTCGACGTCAACGCGCTCGCCGTCGAGCGCGGGTTGTACGAGCGCGTCCCTCGCCGACACGATTGCTCCGTGCTCGGCGTGGCGAAGCGCATCATGGAGAATCGCGCCGAGTTCGAGGCCAGAAACGCGCGAAAGACGAAATCCGAATCGGCGTATTACGCCGAGAAGAAGCACGTCGCCGAGTCTTGACACCCCCGCGGCGCGCGTTCGCCTCGCGCGCTCGACTTCTACATTTAAACGATTGATTGATACGCTAAAATTACACGCATTCGACGATAAACTCACTCGCGCGCCACCCCCACCGTCGCCCTCCGCCTTCCTCGCGGCTCACGGAATCTGTCGATTATACGGTTGCGACCCCCCCAGCGCGGTTCGCTCCGCGCGCTCCGCCTTGACCCGCTCCACGATCGGCGTCAGGTAAAAATCAAACGGCGTCTGCGTCGCCTGCTCCTCCTTCGTCAGATACGAGTGTTTCATCGACAGATCGATCGCTCGCTTCAACCGCTGCGCGCGCATGTCCCGCTCCTCCGCCGTCAGCCGCTTCAGCGCCTCGCCGACGTCCAAGTCTTGGCCCTCGTCGAGCAGATCGTCGTATCGCAAGCCGTATTTCCGCAGTTCATCCCCCACCGTGCGTCGGTAGTTGACGGACATCGACTTGAGCATCGGTTCGAGCATCTTTCGCATCGCGCGCGACATGGCGCGCGTCGTCGTGTCGCGTCGCGTCGCCGGCGATCGCGATCGCGGTCGAGTCTCGGTGTCGGTTCGAGTCACCACACGGATCATTACGTCGTTTGAGACTGTGTACCACACGGACGACGACCGCGCGACGCCGGACGCGACGCCGCGCGCGCCAGACGACGGCGCGCGGGCGACGGCGGCGCGCGAGGTCGCGCGCGCGCGCGATGACGTCGTCGTCGATCGACGACGCGCTCGACGTGCGATATCGCTGCGTGGAGACGACGACGCGACGCGATGAAGATTCAAACGCGCGGGAAACGTCAACCGTCGCGACGCGCGATTTCGAACGCGCGCGCGCGCTGATGGCGCGCGTCGGACGACGAGGGGCGCGCGACGCGCGAACGATCGTCGAGGACGCGTCGACGGGAGATGGGCTCGCGCGGACGATCGCGGCGGCGGCGAAGCGAGGGATGGAGCGAGGCGAGGACTGCGCGACGATTTTCGCGCGAGGCGCGGGCGACGACGACGCGGACGCGGCGCGAGCGGTGCGGGAGATGGGAGCGGTGGCGATGGTGGTGGATGCGATGGTGGAGTCGTGCGAGGGGATCGATCGGGGGAAGTGGGAGGTGAGCGCGACGTGCGTGGGGTGGTCGACGAGGGAACGGGCGGGCGGCGGCGCGGTGGATTTGTTGGACGACGCGTCGGCGGGGGACGAGGGGGCGGGAGTCGGGCGAGGGATGACGGTGGTGCACGTGGAACGCGCGGAGGACGGAGTTGTGGCGTTTGAGAGCGCGATGGCGCGCGCGGATGAGGTGTTTCGCGAAGGTGCGTCGACGACGGGGCGGCACGCGGTGTTTACGTTGCGCTTGAAGTTGTGGGCGGAGGCGACGACGGAGACGGATGACGAGAGCGGGCTCGCGAACGAGCCCACGGTGACGCGCGTGCACTTTGTGTTTTTGGCGCCGTACGTGCCGGCGCCGGGGGCGTTCGATGGGCGAGACAGTCGCTCGGTGGCGGCGCGCATCGAGTGCACAAAGTCGACGACGGCGATGATGGCGGTGCTGCGCGGTTTGCGGCGAAATCAGGGGCAACGAGGGACGACATTTCGCAACTTGAACGCCTGGCGGGAATCACCCCTCACGCGTTTGATGTGGGCGAGCGGGATGTCGGAACTTCGAAGCGCCATGCTCATCGTTCTTTGCTCGGACGCGCTGCGATACGCCGTGGAGGGTGACGAAACGTCGCCTCTCGTGTTGGCACCCGGGACCGAGGGCGCGTTGAAATTCGCGTTACAACTCAAGGAACATTCGGATGATGGCGATCCCGCACCGAGAACGCGTGCGCCTCCGGTGCCCACGCCTACGAAGAATTCGAACGCGCGCGGTAGCGGTCGTGGAATGAAGACGTTGCGCGCGGAAGCGCCCCCGTCGACATCCGCGGCGGCGCGGCAAAGGCAACCGACAGCGGCACCGCCCGCGACGCAACCCAATCGCGCGTCGGACGTCGCTGCCTCAACAAACGGAAACATTACGAACGAACAGATCGACGCTATCGTGCGCGTCATCCGCACGCACTCGAGCGGGCTCGCGGGACGTCGTATGGAGAGCACGATTCGAAATTTGAGCGCCGAATGGACGCGAATGGCCAGCGCGCACGAAACGATTCTCGAAGAGTTCTCCGTGCTCGAAGACCAACTTTTAGCTGCGCAAACTCGTGAAGACGAGGCGGTGCAATATGCCGAACAAGTCGCCGCTGATCTCGCGGTGACTTCGAGGTGGTGCGAGACGCTCGAAGCGGAGCAAGCGAGCGCAAAAGCGCTCGCGGAAAAGGCGGCGAAGGATGCGGCGCGAGTAGCTGAAACGCGTGCCGTGGAGTTGGAGAATCGCATCAAGGAATTAGAACTAGAGCTTTTGCGTAATTCTGTGCCGGAAATGGAGCGTACGCGAGATGAAGCGGAGAAAGCAGCGCGAGAGGCGCGCGAAAAGTATCAAGAAGCGCACGATCAACGCGAGAGCGCTTTGGAGGCGCTGGAGAACGAAACCGCCGCCAAGCGAGAGTTGATGGAGCAAGTCGCCACCTTACAGCGTCAATTGGAAGATGTGGAACGTGTCCGCGCGAACGATCGGGCGGAAATCGATCGTACTCGCGAAGAGCTACGTGCTCGATACCAAGCGGAGAAAGACTCGCAAGATCGCTTCGCCAAGGCACAGAGAGAACACGAATTGGAGCTGAAGACGGCGCGCGAAGCAGTCGCAGAACGCGAGGATCAGTTGATTAAAATGCGTCGTGATCGCGACGACGTGCTGCACAAGCTACATCTCAAAGAAGAGGAAGTCGTCGAGGCGCGAGCAAACATGCGCGCGAGTTTATTAAACGTCGAGGCGCTGCAGACGGCGACAAATGAAGCCAAAGAGACGCGGCAAGCTTCAAACAAGGAACTCGAAGACCTCAGGTTATGCAACTCCGACTTGCTCGTTCAAGTCAAGCACGCAAAGCGAGAGCTCGAAGACACATCGGTGGCCCTGAACAAACTGACAGAGAAATTACAAGACCTCGAGGACGGATCGGAGAGTGCGATTCGCAAACGCCGAGAAGCTGAGGATGAGATTCACGATCTCAAGCACTCCATAATCGATCTCGAAGCCAAGAACAAGGCACTTGAAATGGACCGCGAGGTGGCTTATCAAGCCGCCGACGTGGCGCGCACGGAGAACGCGAAGGTTTCGGCGTCTGTTTTGGATCTGACTGAGGAAGTCGCGCGACTCAAATCCGCCCTCGTTGCGGCTCAAGATTCCACGCGCGCGCTTCTCGATGAAGAAGCCGCGCGGTTACAACGACTCGCGCCAACGGTTCAAGATAGCGATTACGTCAGTCCGGCGTGGTTACATGATAATAGCTGGCAGCAGCCGAGCGTAACGCTTGTATCGTCGTCCTCGTAGGCTCGTAGGCGCGTTTGTAAAGATTTGAACCGTCACCGAGACAGAGACAGAGACGACACGAGACGACGCGGTGCGCACAGTGACGCGCGTGACGAAACAGCGCGTCAACCTTCCGAGAGACATAACGAATAGTCCGATACTCGAGCGCGCGAGATGTCGTCACGCGGTGGGCGTCAAGACACCGCGAGGGAAGCGCACGTGGAGGACGTTGCGCGAGTTTTCTCGAGCGCTTACGCAGGGAAAAACACAGTTGGCTTTTGCACGTTCGATCGAGACGCGAACGCGTTCTCGTTGGCGCAGGCGATCGTGAGAGATGATGACGAGGATGTGCTGAAGCTATTCTTTCGTACGAGTGGTGCGGACGTCGTGTATTGTTCGAGTGAGTTCAAAGCCGCAATCGAGAAGATGAGCGACGCGCGCGCGACTACGATTGTGGAAATGCCACGAAGGGAGTTTGGAAACTCAATCGACGCCATGGAAAAGCTACGCGACGTTGGGAAGTTTGAGAGTCGCGGAGATTTGGCTTCGGTGATAGAGTTGCACGACAACGAAGACGCGGTCATCGCCGCGGGCGGTCTGATCGGCGCCTTGCGGCGAAACGAAGGTCTGAACTTGCAATTGAAGACGTTCCCGGCAAACGTACAAGAGTTCAACGTCGCAAACTACCTCAGCATTGATATCGAATCGCTATGCGCGATTGGCGTGTTCGTTCCGGAAGAGTTCCGCGAAAATCAGTTCACAAAAGACATGTTTCAAATCTTTCGTGAAGCCTGCGGAACGTCGAGCGGAAGGAAGCTTCTCGAGCTTTGGTTCAAGCGCCCAATCTTGAACATGGACGTGTTGCAAGAGCGCCGCGACGCGGTTGAGCATTTCGTCAAGTCTGGATGCCTGAACGCATTGCGCAAACGCATGACGCCCACGATCGACGCGCATCGTCTACTGTCCGCGATGTCATCCAATGACGCACGAGTGGTGCTACAAACGAAGAGCGACTGGACAAAAATCACAAAATACCTCGGCGCAGTCTCGTCTTTGTACGATTTCTGCGTAGACGCGTATTTTGATGAAGGTTTGAACGAGCCATCAGCCACTACACCGACCGCAATACGAGACTTCATGGCCTGTGTGATGTATCGCTTGCCCAAGCTCCGAGCAATCGTCGATCGCGTCATATGCGTAGAAGAGATTTACCCCTTGACTGAACACGAATCTGCGGTGTATACGTCGTACGTGCGCTCGGGCGTGTGTCAAGAGCTAGACGAATTACGATCGGTGTATCATGGACTGCCGGACCTACTGAAACATGTGCTGGACGCCGAGCTAACAAAGGTGCCAAACTTTCTTAGGCGCGCGAACGACGTCTGTGAGAAACTAGCAATCTGCTACCTCCCGCAAACGGGTTACCTGTTGAAGATCGACGATGAAACCGTGCCCGACGCACTATTGGAAGAAATGGATTGGAAGTACGTGTTCGGCGACGCTACGACAAGCTATTACGAGTTTGCCGCCGGATTATGCCTAGCGAACGAGCTCGGCGATGTGTTGCATTCCATCGTCGACTTGCAAGAATCCATATTGCGAGAGCTTCGAGAGGAAATTCTGGAACACGCATCGTTGATGCGCGATATCTCACGATGCGTGAGCGAAATCGACGTTCTACTAGCATTCGCGGACATTGCCGTCAATTACAACATGTGTCGGCCGACCCTGCGCGACGACGACGCGTTCGAAGTCGCCGGCGCGAGGCACCCACTCTACGAATCCTTCATCGAAGGGGAATTCATTGGCAACGACGTTCACATGCCGACAGATCGCGACCGCGTCATCGTCCTTACCGGGCCTAATGGCAGTGGTAAGACTGTGATGATGCAAACGATTGGTCTTATCACGTATCTGGCGCACTGCGGATCGTTCGTTCCAGCCACTCGCGCCGTCATCGGCTTGACGGATCGCATATATACAGCGATGACTGCGCTCCGCGAAGATGCCGAGCGCAAGACAAGAGTCCCTGAGAGTGGTTTCACATACGCGCTGCATCAGGTGGCGCGCATGATTAACAACGCGACTAGACGTTCTTTATGTCTGGTGGATGAGTTCGGCATCCAGACCCAATCCACCGACGGCGCGGCGCTCTTAGCCGCCATCGTCGAACATTTCGGGAAGCGAAAGCATCCACCGCGTGTACTCTTCACGACACACTTTCGCGAGGTGTGTGATCCCACGATCGTCGGCCCGATCCCACACATGGTCGCACACTGGTGCATGCGCGCCATGGTAAATCCATCGGCCACCGACGATGACGACGTGCACGAAGTCGAGATGCTCTTCAAACTCGAACGCGGCGTCGCCGATTCCAGCTTCGCGCTTAGTGCGTGCAAGCGCGTCGGTTTTCCCGACGAATTCATGGACCGCTTGAAATACATCATTCAGCGCGAAAAACGCGCGCGGGCGGGCGAAGACGTTCCTCCGCTCGATCCTTGGGCCGACCCCAAACAGGACGCCAAGCAAGAGGTTTACAAAGCCATCTGGGAGCGCTTCGAGCGCGCTCGAGCCGACCCCACCGACGCGGCGATGGAAGATTTCTTGGCCTTTTTCGACTCGCTCGCGCTCGACAAATGCGGCGTGCCCATCGTTTGACGACGCGTCGCGGATTAGAAACGTTGAAATGAAACTCGCGACGCGCGCTCGGCGACTGTAAAGCTCACCGCGCTGGAGGATCGCACAATTTCGTCAAACGAGCGCGCGCACGCGCGCCACGCGACCCACGAACGCGCGAAGCCCGCAAATATGATGCTCGTGAACACCAGCGCCTTCGCCGTCCCTCGTCTGGCGCGCGCGGCGCGTCGGTCGTCGACGAACGCGCGCGATGCGACGCGTGTGACGATTCCTCGCGCGCGCGGTGAATCGCGCGGTGAATTCAGCGCGGCGACGACGAAACGCGGCGCTGTGAGGCAGACGATCTCGAGTCGGGCCGCGGTTAAGGCGCGCGCGGCGTCGAGCGAGGACGACGCGGTTGATAAGAAGGAGGGAAGCGATGAGGCGGTGGCGAACATTTCGCGAAAGGTGGCGCGAACGGCGCGCGCGTGCAAATCCCTCGGACGCTGGTCGTTTTGGTCCCAGCTCGTGCTGACCACTGTCGCGGCGGTGATCGTGGTGTTTTCGTTTCTGTACAAGGGTTTGACCAAGAGCACGGATGCTGGGTTGTATTTTATCCTGTTCGGCTTGGTCGCGGGGTACTTTACGACGGTTTGGTCGCTGGGCGTCGTGCGATTGGGCGATAAGCTTCGCAAGGGGTCGAAGGATCTGGATTTAGTGCCTCCGCGCACGGATGTCATTCGAACTCTCAGCACAGGGCTCACGGTGAACGTCATCGGACTCGGGGCGACCATCGTCGGGTTGCAAGCCACGACGGGGATGTTGTTCGCCAAGACGCTCACGGCGGCGGCGCAAATGCCCATGTACGGTGCTCCAGTCGTCGGCACGGGCGTGGCGTTGGACATTTTCTTGGTGCAAGCTGCGTCGAACGCCATGCTCGGGCACTGGTTCGGCTTGGCGACAAGCTTGTGGCTTCTCCGTACGGTTAACTTGCCTTCGCCGCCGCCGAAGTAGTTTGCCTCCTTTTGTAATAAGAATACTCAAGCCAGCTTTTTATCATGAAGTGCTGGATGTGTGATTAAACGGTCAAATAATTCGCGCGCGCGCGTGCTAGATGATTAGTAGAAATGTTTAGAATTGTAGCCAAGGGTGCTCGAGCATTTGCTCGGCGCTCGCTCTCTTCGATGGATTGAAATCGAGCATGGGCGAGAGAAAGTCGCTCAACTCCTTCGAGTCTTTTTCACTCATGTTGTACTTCTCCATCAACACCCGTTCGCACGGCCAAAACTTGAGCGAGCGGATGTGTCGAAGTTCACCATTACGGTTGAAGAACTCTTTGCTGTATTTGCCCGATAACGCAAGATGTTTGGGCATGCGTCCGATGAGCTCCATCATGAGCGCCAGGTGGTCCTCGTCGCGATCGTAGTCCTTCCCACTTCTGGGGTCGAACAACACGTCCCCGGTGGCGAGCTCGAAAACGATGCACGCGAGACTCCATATATCAGCGCTCGTGTCATACTTCGCACCGAGGATGACCTCGGGCGAGCGATATTGTCTCGTCTGAATGTCTTGCGTGAACTGGCGATCGACCCAGCACGCGTTACCCAAATCACAAATTTTCGCGTCAAGATTCTTCAGCGTGTTGTACGGAAGTAAGTCAACGCAGTCACCGTCGTCGTCATCATCGTCATCGTCGTTGTCGTCGTCGTCGTCGCTCTCTTCTTCCGTATCGTCTTTGTCCTCTTCCATTTCGTCCGCGCGCTCGCCAGTCTCCGCGCTTCCGTTCGTCGCCGCCTTCTTCCTGAGCTTCTTCTTCAGTTTCTTCTTTTGATTCTTCGTCAGTTCCGCCGTTGAATCACCGTTCGCTCCCGCGCCAACGTCCAAGGCCTCAATCTGGGATTCAATCGTCGGCTTCGCTTCGTCCTCGGTCGCCTTTTTCTTGCTCGACTTGCCGCGTTTCTTCCTCCTTCGCTTCTTCTCCGGAAGCTTGAAAGTCAAGAGCACGTTCTCGGGCTTCAAATCGGTGTGAATTATATTCTTCTTTCCGTGCAAATACCTCAATCCCTTCAACATCGCCCTCGTCAGCGCCTTCACTCCCAACAACGGCACCCCCAAGTACTCGTACCGCTTGATCAGCGTCAACAAGTTATCCCCCAACACGTCGAACACCATGCACACGTGCGTCCCATTCGGTCCCTCGTGCGTGAAACTATCGTACAAGCACACAACATTCGTCGCTTCGTCGCCGTCTCCCGTGTCTCCCTCCTTCACTTGTTTCAATATCTCAATCTCGTCCCGCGCCGCCTCGGTGTAACTCCCGCTGCTCTTCTGAATTTTCAGCGCTCGCAGCGTCTTCACCGCGCCGTCTTCGCCCGACGCGCCGCGCGCGCGCGCGTCCTCGACGAGCCAACACGTGGAGAAGTGTCCCCAGCCCAGCTTTTTCACGACGACGTAGCGGTCGTCGTTGTATCGCTCGCCGATCGACACGGGATGGTAGCCGCCGCGCTTGTACCCGTCGGTGCCTTCGTCCTCGTCGGACGACGACGCCGAGCGCGAGTCGACGTCGTCGACGTCGCGCGCGTCGCTCGAGGACGTGTCGCTCGACGATCGCGTCATCGCGCGCGACGAACTGCGACACGAGAGTGGGAATCAAATCAAGATGCGAATCGGCGAGCGGCGAACCGGCGACGCGACGCGAGACGACGCGCCGACGCGCCGACGCGCCGACGCGTCTCGCGGCGCTCACGCGAAGACTAACAAAACTAAGGCTAACGATACACCGAGCGCGGACGCGGCGACGGCGCGGGCGTCGCGAAAGGCGCGCGCGGACGGCGCGCCGACGTAGTTGCAGACGCAGTGACACGCCGTCGCCGCGGATAACGACTCGCGGCGCAAGAAGACGCGACACGCCGCGAGCCCGAAGGCGAACGTGAACGCGAACTGCGTCGCCGACGCGCGAAGCGCGGTTCGAGCGTCGGCGCCCTTGGCGCGCATGCCGAAATAATGATGCGCGTGCGCCGCGCCGAAGAGCGCGCTCGAGAGCGCGCTCGCGCTCGCCGCGCTCGCCCCCGATCGCATCAGCGTCGCCAGCGCGCACGCCCTGAAGCACCACTCCTCGCACAGCGGCGCGTGCGCGTAATCCCTGAACGCCGCGAGCGTCGTCCGCCTCGTCCGTCGTCCGTCTCGTCGTCCTTCTCTCGCGCGCGCCGCCGTCTCGCCGAGCGTCGCCGCGAGCGCCACGCTCATCCCGTACGCCACCGCTCGCGCCTCCCCTAACGGCGGCGCGAGCCCGAGCGTTCGACGCCAAGCGTCGATCGTCATCGTTTCGTCGCTCGCGACGCGCGCGGGCGCCCACGCGAGCGCGCACACGACGCTCAGCGACGCAAAGCGCCGTTTCATGACCCGCGCGTCGTCTCGGTCGTCGTCGATCGCCGTCGTCGCGAACAGCGCCGCGACGTACGCGAGCGCGAGCGCGCACGCGCACGCGACGCCCAGCGCGCGCATGACGCGCCGCGCGCGCGCGCGAGTGACGAGTGACGCGATTCATCATCGTTCGTCATCACTTCGCGGCGCATCATGGCGCGCGACGACGCCGATTCGTGGTCCTACGCCCTGGACTGCGCGACGACGAGCGTGAAATCCTTCACCGCGTGCCTGCAGGCGATCAAGCTGAGCAAGCGATGCCGCGCGCGCGTCCGCGCGGACGCGCGAGGCGTGACGTTCGCGACGATGGATGAATCGAAGAGCTGCGGGGCGAGCGTAAACTTTCGCGCGGAGACGTTCGCGCGGTACGCGTGCGATGAGACGTGCGCGGCGCTGGTCGGAGGACGAGCGCAGCGCGGCGGCGCGCGCGCGGTGGCGTTCGACGTGAACCTCGGGGCGCTGATCGACGCGCTGGGGGCGTTCGGCCGGGGCGACGGCGAGTTGGTCGCGCGGTGGCCGAATCGAGAGGGAATGCTGACGCTCGAGCTGGAGAGCGCCAAGGGACAGGGGGGGGAGAGAGAATTGAGACAGTGCGTGTACGCGGAGATCGCGCCGGAGATGGTGCCGGAGGACGAGGAACGAGGGGAGGAGGTGAGTTTTAGGGACGAGGCGAACGCGTTCATGCTGCCGACGGCGACGCTCAAGGAAATCGTGGACGATTTGGAGTGGCCGAACGGGGACGTTTTGTTGGAGTGTGACGTGGACATGCTGAAGTTTAGCGCGCATGGGGCGGAAATAGGTGATCTAGCCGTGGACGTGGACGTCGGGGCGACCGGGAGGTTGACCGAGTTCTCGTGCGCGCAGCCGAGCGCGTCGAGGTACAAGTATCGATTCCTGAAGAGCGCGACGGCGGTGGGCGGGAGTTTCCTCGGCGGTGGGGGCGCGGGCGCAGGTGGCGGTGGAGGCGATGACACGGTGACGATGACGCGCGTGTCCATATCAAACGTTGGATTTTTGAAAATCGTCCACCTGTTGCACCTGAGTCGCGGCCAAGTGTCGTTCGGCGCCGAGGGCGGTTTGAACGCGTTCATGGTGCCCGTGACGTACATTTTGCACCCGATCGAGGCCGACGCGGATGAATACGCGGATGAGGAGTGATGAAATGTATGACTGTCGATTGTTTGAGAAGACGCGATGCGTCGAGTAGAGGGAAACGTTTGTTAAAAATATCAACGCAAAGCCGAGGCGAGAAGCACCCACGGGAGCTGACACGCGACGCAAGTAGCCATCACCACACATCCGCGCACTCGCGCATTTCGCAGAGCCCGTCTCACGCGAACCACAGAGTCGTCTGCGACGCAGGCTTCGTCTCTATCTCGATCGTACCACGCGATGACGGCGATATCATCTATGTTTTGTGTCAACGCAACGACGCGACCGAGGGCGTCCACAAATGGCTCGCGCGCAAAGTTCATAGACGCGTACGATAGGACGAGAAGCAACGCGCGCTGAATCCAATCGTGCGCGTAACGCTCGACAGCACACGCGGTTTCGATCGCGTGCGCGCGAAGGAGGTCGTCGATGGGACCGACGCACGAGGTCGCCGCTGAACACGTCGGCGGCTGGCATTCGGACGCGGCGCCGCCGTCGTCGAGTTTGAACGATTCAAGTGCGCACGACTGCGCCGCGCGCGCGTGCGTTTGAAAGATCTCGCTCTCATCGCCGTGAATCACATCCACGCACGCATCGATGGCGAGTAATGTTTCACGTGAAGCGTCCAGCGTGGTTTCTAGGCGATGTCGCTCGACGTCGGCTACGTTGAATCGCTCTGCCGTCGCCACGCGCCGCGCGTCGCACGTTTTCGTGAAGTTGTACGCCAAGTACGAGTCGAACGCCAACGCTCGTGTGCGCGGTGCGGTATTGACGTAAGAGTGCGCGAATACGAAGGCGTAATCGGCCGCCAAAGTACCGTTTCTACTTTCCACGCATCCCTTCACATACGAGCGATGGGTTTGGCGATACACGTGCAGCGAAGCGACGGTGATGGCGATGAAGATGGTGAAGCGCACGAAGGCGACCATGGCCGGATCGGCAACGAATCTTGCAAACTGCTCAAGAGAACTTATTTTGCGCTCGCCGGCGTCGCGGTCGCCATCGATCAAGTTGAGCGGCTCGAGCTCGAGCGCGCCGTAAGATAAATGTTTGGACACCACGGAGACACATCGAATGACGCGGTACGTCAGATCAATGTTTACCAAACCAGCGAATGCAAACTCGGCGATTGAGAAAAACCCGTGAATGTGTACACCACGAAACGTGATGTTGAAGAAATCGAAATCATCTGCGTCGGGCGCAACGTCAGGTGAAGAGAAATTTGTCGTCGTCAAGTACATCACGGCGGCCGCGCTTTGGTTCAAACCAAAACGCACAAAGTCAGACGTCTGCGCCGATGAAGCGTTCGTTGATTCTACGAACAAGTCAGATCGTTCTCGAATCGCTTGGAGGGTTTCTTCACCGAATTGCGTCGAGTTGTCTGTTGTAGAGCCATCCGAGCTCTCAAACGGCGGCGGGTCATAATCACTCAAGAGCGAAGGAATGCCCAGATCGACACCGATGTCCACAGAAGTGGCTTCAGTGAGAGCATTATTTATTGTTGAACCCGCAATCGTCGCTGAAGCAGACATTAGTGTCGTGAAGTCGTCTGAGAGCCCGTCAAACCCGCCTATTGGTAAATCCGGCGACAGCCATTGAAAATCTGGCACCGAGACGACGGGCGCGTTTGGAAGTGATATCAGGGGCGTATTCGGGAGGTTCAAGCCGTGCGAGTCTTCAAGCGACTGAATCACCGGTCTCACATTCGTTTCAAAATCATCAAACCACGTGAGAACGTTTTCAAACGTTGCATCAACGTTTATGGCGTACGCTGCCATTTCGTCTGCGATTTCGCCTACTTCGGACATCATGAGCGCCAGTGAGGCGTTGACGACGTTCGTGCGCATCGTGTCTACAGCTGTACTCACACCGTACGAAAACGCATTTAATCCAGTCCCCACGCTCGAGTTGAAGTCTTGAATCGCCTCGATCGATCTATCATGGATGGCCGCGTATCCCGATTCGGCGAATCGCTTCACATCGAGCGATACGTTTTGCAAGCGTTCTGACTTATTGTCCATGTACTCGAGGTCATACTTTGAACGGGCGTCAATATTCGTCAACAGAAGTGCGACTGAACGCTCAATATCACTCGTGTACGATTCGCTGGATGAATGATACCTCGCCATCGTCTCTCGGGCACCGCTTTCGTTCATCGCGAGCAACACCGAGCGCTTAGGAGCGGTGGTCGCGCTCGCATTCAAGCATCTCTCATTCCAGAATGTCGATGAATTCGCAACGTACGCCGGCTTGAGCTTAGCCGAGAGATTGCTCAAAGCGCGTTCGCACCGTCGAATCTTACGTCGTAGCGCGCGAAGCTTTGCGTCGTTTGCGCCGCCGACGACTTCAGCCGCCGAGCG
>TARA_B110000003_G_scaffold45779_5_pt1 | contig 16487 bp, 17 predicted proteins | sample TARA_B110000003 | Tara Oceans TARA_B110000003 (sample SAMEA4396424) | marine metagenome | biome: Westerlies Biome; feature: [SRF] surface water layer (ENVO:00010504); material: water (ENVO:00002006), including particulate matter (ENVO:01000060) such as... | depth 5 m
ATCTTCATTTAATAGAGCCCTTTTGGGGTCATTAAAAGCTATATAAATAATTCTATTGAAGCCTGCCTCTTTAAGTTTCTCTAGATCATCCTCGGTTACCTGGCCTGAGCTAGAATAAAAAGCGTCATACTCGATATAATTAATAATTTGATCCAATGAAAATTGATTATTTTCCTGAGCGCTGAGCCAAGGAAAATAACTTGCTAACGACAAATAAATCAACCATCGAATCAGAATCTTAGGTATAGTCAGTGCTAGATGCATCAATATGTGCCATTATTTTAATTTAAATATGCTTAAATTTTAGCAAAGGAATTTAGTTTGGAAAAGCCCGAACAAGGAAGTAAAAATAAAAATTATTTAATGAGGGCTGTTGGTGCAATTGGTATAGCATTAGTTGCTTTGAACTCAACAATTGGATCAGGAATATTTACACTCCCATCTATTGTTATCGAACAAGCAGGCGCTGCCAGTCCATGGTTATTTCTTATTGTTGGTATGGCAATTATTACGATTGTTCTTACATTTGGGCAATTAGCTAGTTATTTCAAAGACTCTGGTGGTCCAGTTCTTTATACTACCACAGCATTTGGCCCCGTTGTTGGCTTCAGTACTGGTTGGATTTTATATATTAGTCGAGCAACAGCATTTGCAGCTAATTCCAATGCCTTAGCGCTCTATCTAGGGACGATATGGCCTTGGTTTAACATTGGATTTGGCCGTACCCTATTGATCACAACTGTGTGCTCTCTTTTAACCTGGATTAATTACACAGGAATAAAAGATGGTGTAAAAATGCTTATGTTTTTTACATTCATCAAATTGACCCCCATAATTCTGGTGATCTTCTTAGGTTTTCAATACATACCTATTGAGTTTATAACAAATGCATCACTCCCTCCTACTGAGGGGTTAGGACCCACGGTATTAATCATAATATATGCTTTTGTTGGTTTTGAGGGTGCTACATTCATCTCTGGAGAAGCAAAAAAACCACAGTCATCGTTACCGAGAGCGATGGCAAAAACTAGTTTATTTGTATGCATATTTTATTTTCTTATTATGGTTGTTTATGTGTCAGTTGTTCCTGAAACAAATAATGATGTAGGTGCTCTTGTAGCGCTTGGCAAGACTCTTTTGGGCCCAATAGGTATCACAATAATGACTCTAGCTGCAGTATTCTCTATTGGTGGTAATTTAGGCGCTATTATGCTTGCTGTTCCTAGATTAACCCTTGCTTTGGCCGAGCAAAATCTTTTACCAAAATGGTTTGGTGTTATTCACAAAGACTATGCTACTCCGGGTAACTCAATCTTATTTTTAGGCGCGTTAAGCCTTGTATTTGCTTTATCCGGTTCATTTGTCTATTTGGTTATTGCTAGTTCATTAACTAGATTATTAGCCTACATAATTAGTATAGCTTCACTGCCAGTAATCAAGAGCAAAGTAGATAAAGAAACTGCAAAAAATGCTTATAATTTAATTGGTGGTTACACTATTCCAATCATTGCATTCTTTATTTGTCTGTGGATAACAGCTCAGTCAAATATTGATGCATGGATACTCACCATTAGTCTTCTAGCTTTTGGCTTAATTCTCTATGCTATAGCAAGGAACTCTTTACGAAAAAATACCAATTAGGTAAAAATTTCAGATAAAAACATACGCATCAAGTTCCATGATCTTTTCTCTGACAGCTCATCATAAAGCATGCCATGCTCAATATCATTGGCATCAGGCTTAGTAAATGCATGCATAGCGTTACCAAAAATCTGAAGCTGCCAATCAGCAGATGATTTTGTCATTTCTTTAGTAAAATTAAGCACATCACCAGGAAGAATCATAGGGTCTTTCCATCCATGCAAAATGAGGATCTTGGTATCAATTTTTTGACTTTTTGTATGATTAAGAGGTGCTAGATTGCCATGCAGACTGACTGCACCTTTGAGATTTAAACCGTATCTCGCCAGATCAAGGGATGCTAAACCGCCAAAACAATAGCCAACTGATGCAATCTTATCACTATTAACGTGGTTTTGATTTTTTAACACATTCAAAGCCAACAAGAGTCTTCGTTTTAAAAACGACCTATCCTTTATAAATGGCTGCATTAACTGAGAATTCTCACTCTTAGATTTACCTATTACACCCTTGCCATAAAGATCAATAGCAAAAGCTACATATCCAAGTTCAGCGATCTTGTCTGCTCGATCACACTCAAATGAGCTACGTCCTGCCCAGGCATGATTAATAAGTACTCCTGGCCTTGGATGAGAAACCTTATCATCCCATACCAAATAGCCTTCTAGTGTAACTTCCTCATCATTATATTCTATATATTTATTTCTCAGAGTCATAAAGATACCAACTACAAATCAAATATTATATCTGGTTAATATTTTAATCTATTGTATAAATTTGCAACTAACTTCCCAAGTACACGCTAGTTCTATTTTTTGGCTTTATTGCTGTAACTTGAATATCACCAATAGCGCGTTCAATAAATGCACCTTCGCAATAACATAAATAATAATGCCACATCCTAATAAATTGATTTGAATATCCCATTTTCTGGATACTGTCTAATTTTAGATACATGCGATCACGCCAGTGTCTTAGGGTTGTAGCATAATGCGGCCCAATATCTTCAACATTGATAATTCGAATATCTGTAGATTCTGTTAGCACATCAGCTATACAGGTTAAGGATGGCAGGCAGCCACCTGGAAAAATATATTTTTGAATAAAATCAACCGAACGAATTGTTCTCTGGTAATGCTGATCTGCGATTGTGATTGCTTGGATCAACATAATGCCATCATTTTTAAGTAACGAGGAACATTTTTCAAAGTAATCTTTATAAAACTTGTGCCCTACTGCCTCTATCATTTCAATTGATACCAACTTATCATAGCTTCCGGTAAGATTCCTATAATCTTCGAGCAATAGCGTTATTTGATTACTTAACCCAGCCTCTTCAACTCTTTGCTTAGCTAATAAAAACTGCTCCTTAGATATCGTGGTTGAAGTTACTTTACAGCCAAAATTTTTCGCTGCATAAATAGCAAAACCACCCCAACCAGTTCCTATCTCAATAATATGATCATTCTTATTTAGATTAAGTTTTTGACAAATACGTTCCAGTTTTAGTGTTGAAGCTGAATCAAGATCTTGATTTTGGTCATCAAAAATTGCACAGGAATACATCATTTTTTCATCAAGCCAGCTCTCAAAAAAATTATTACCTAAATCATAATGTGCTGCAATATTTTTTTTACTACCCTTAAAGGTATTTCTATTTAGCCAGTGTAATAATTTTTGAAATGGTTTGGCAAATCTTGCAAAACCACCCTCAAAACCATCTAAAACTGATCTATTTTGCAGTAATATTCTTATAATTGATGTGAGATCAGAAGAAGTCCAATATTTTAGTATAAATGCCTCAGCGGCACCTATTGCACCCCCAAAGGCTATTTCTGAATAAAATCTTCGATGATTGACATGAATCTCTGCAGAAAGATCACTATCAATTGAACCAAATTTATATACCTTATTATTCTCATGGATTATTAACTTACCTGTATTTAAAAGTTTTAATCTTGAAAATACCAATCGCCTTGCAAATTCATCAAATTTAGATAGTAAGACTCTATTATTTTTTTTGTTATTCATGATAGTTAGATTTTTTTGAGGATAATTAATCACTAATTTTCTTAGTGGGATGAACATAGAATTGACATTTTTTTAACCACAATTTAAGTGCCTGCCAATGGATAGCAAATATAATTCTAAAGGTGATGAATGGGTAGCGACATAATACCCATGCTAGAGAATTTGAAGATATAGCTTTTCTATTTAGACTCATATTTACTTTAAAAAAATTTTTGCCATCTTGACTATTCCCCATATTAACTCTGAGCGTATTATTTGGAACAGTAAAAGCCCATTCATAATCAACATTCATGGGCATAAATGGAGAGACATGCATCTTTTTTATTGGATGATATTTTTTTGCCTGTGTAGCTTGTTCACGCTCAACATCACTTAGAACATAGCAACAGCGCTCACCCCAGGGTGTGTTAGTTACTTCTGCAATAATATACTCTAAATATCCATCCTCACTGAAACAATAGTAAAAGCTAACAGGATTGAAACAATATCCGAAATAACTCAAGTTTGTTAGTAAAAAAATTGAGCCTTCAAAATTATGGCCAGTTTCTTTTTTAATCAGCTTTTTTATTGTATGTGTAAGAGGTAATTTGATATCACCAAAATGATCTGACCGCCTAAAACGAGCCAATGAATATTTACTTGTGCCCCAAAGAAAAAAACGATCAAATAAGGATGGCAATTCTTCGAGGTTTAAATAAAGCATAAAAATATTATATGAAAATGAGTGAAGTGCAGGTTTATTTCTCGAGTGTGTTACCTGACCCTCATAAATCATACTTTCCATTAGAGACTCTCTTCAAAATGAGTGAGAGCATTTTTCGCACTTACCACCCCATCTTCATGGAAACCATTAGACCAATATGCACCACAGAAATAGGTTCTATTAGGCTCTCTATTGATCTCCTCATGTCTTGCTTGTGCTTGAATCGCATTATTATCAAATACTGGATGCTCATACTTAATTGTTCGAATAATTTTGTTTGAATTTATTTGATCAGAATTATTAAGTGTTACAAAATATTGAAATTCAGAGTCCAGAGACTGAAGTATATTCATACTATAAGTAACATTAACAGATTTTGAGTCTGACTCATTCTGTCGATAGTTCCATGCTGCCCAGGCTCTCTCTTTTGCCGGCATAACCGATTTATCAGTATGTAAAATAGCTGTATTTTCTTGATATTTTATCGCTGATAATACCTCTTTCTCAGATTTACTTATATCTCGTAGTATTTGAATAGCCTGATCACTATGAGTTGCGATAAATATATAATCATACTTTGCAGTACTATGATCTCTTAACGAGACAATAACACCGTCATTGTCTCGTTCAATACATTCGATTCTTGAATTTAATTTTATTCGATCCTTGAAAGAGTATGATAACTTTTTTATGTAAGCATTTGACCCACCACTTATAACCATCCATTGAGGTCTATCTTTTAACTGCAATAAACCATGATTATTAAAAAAATTAATAAGGAATTTTATAGGCATTTCTAATATTTTATTCTGTTCTGCTGACCAAATAGATGATGCCATGGGAATTAAATAGTCATGAGTAAACTCATCTGAGTAACCGCCTTCAACTAAAAATTGCTTAAGACTAATTGATTCTGACATCGACATTGGATTATTTTTATTTTTGTTAAATCGAATAATATCTCTAATCATTCTTTGAAATGATAAGGAAAAGATATTACGTCGTTGAGAAAACAACCCATTGATAGACGATCCATTATACTCAATATTTTTTTTCTTATTTGTTACGCTAAAGCTCATAACACTATTATGGTACTTTTGACCAATTTCATCTAATAATGATATAAAATTTGGATATGTTTTATCATTAAATACAATAAATCCAGTGTCTACAGGGATTATTTTATCCTTTTCTTGGACTTCAATCGTATTAACATGACCTCCAATGTAGTTATTTTTTTCATACATCGTAATATCATGCTTTTTATTTAGATAATATGCAGCAGTACAGCCTGCAATACCACTACCTATAATAGCTATTTTATATCGCTTTTGCTTTATTTGAGTCATTATTAAATATCAAACTACTCTATATTTGTTTGACTACCATTGTTGAGGAACAAACAACAAATCATTTATGTTATAACCAGCTTTGCTTATAAATTCTTTTGCAAATGCTACTTCTGTCTCTGGCATGGAAGAAGAGCGTGACATTAGCCAGACAAAATCTCGTTTATTCCTGCCTATGATTGTATAAGAATAGTCAGGCGCTATATAAATAACCCTATAATCTGCTTTAATAGGCCAAATGAATTGCATTCCCCATATTGCATTAGAACCATCATTTACAATAAACCCTTTAGGTGAAAATGATTTACGTGGGCCATCAAAATTATCTGCATTATAGCTAAATGTAGTTTTAACGGTACCATCTGCATTCAATTCATAATTCTCAATAGCATTAAAAATATTTTTTTCTAAAAAAGTTGGAATGTTTGCAATGACATACCAGTCACCCATAAATTTATTAATATCAATATATTCAACAGATTTAAGCTCACTTTTTTGTGAACTGCAACCAACTAGTATTATTGATAGCAAAACTATCGCCAACCCTTTGATTAAGTTTTTCATTTTAGAGATTCCATATAAAAAGTGACATTCATGAGTATTTCTATGTAATTAATTTTTAAAATTAATATAATAACTTTCAACTATAAATTAGAGGTTTTTGTTCAAATTTATCTGCTAGATGTAATAATGGAGGAATAATTGCCCCCCAACCAAATGCTAATGCGATCATAGCAGCATTAAAATCAACAAAATTTATACCGCCCAAGTTATAACCTGCATAATAAGTTAATGGGCCACCTAGGAAGCCAAATATAAATCCCAAAATATTCTTATTTTTTAACCATGCCATTGATATGTTCAAAGTGGTTGCAAAAGACATCCACATTGCAATAATCCAATATGCTGTTAAATTTTCATGGATATGGCCAGATGGATAGGAGATCCATTGAAAATAAACAAAGATACTATCGAGTATTCCACCCAAAAGACCTATAGATAAAATTAGTATTAACTCACTAAAAGGATTTTTTTGTCTAAATAAATGTACAGCAATTATTATCATAATTACTATAACTCCCAGCCATGGAGTCTTGTTAGCGGCACTCATAACTGCTGAAAACCAACCTATCTGGAAACATATAAAGTTTATAATGTTATTCATCATCACAAACCTGAAACTTCTTCTCAAATAAATAGTGATTTACATACCATTCTTGACCATCATTAAAGTCAAATAATTCAGCACAAGACATAAAAAATATACGCCATCTTTGCCACCATTTCTGTATGTTTTCTTTGCCATAAGTGGACTCAATAATTGGAAGTATCTTAGCTTTTCTTTTATCCATATTTTCTAACCAAGCATTACTTGTTTTAGCATAATGCTCTCCTGACCACCTCCAGCGGTGTTTAATTGATAGCGATTCCTGAAAAAATAATGGCAAGTCATCACTGGGCATAATACCTCCAGTAAAAAAATAACGACTCATCCAATCATTTGGCCCTTTATCAACAAAATCATATGGCGATGATTTGTGACAAAATATATGCATTAGAAATAACCCATCATCTTTAAGCCATTTAGAGATTCTAAGATACAACTTTTGGTAATTCTTCATATGCTCAAACATTTCAAGTGAAATAATACGATCAAACTTGTGATCTATTTTAAAATCATTCATATCAGCAACAATTACTTTAATATTATTTAACTTTCTTAGACTGGCTTGCTTGTATATGAAATCATGCTGAGATTTTGAGTTGGATACTGAAGTTACTGAACATTTTGGAAATTTCTCAGCTATCCATAGAGATAGAGAGCCCCAACCACAACCTAAATCAAGAACATTCATGCCGTTAGTGATTTGTGCACGATCACAAGTAATACTAAGTGCTTTTTTCTCAGCATCATTTAGATTTTCAGTTTCATTTGACCAATAACAACAACTATATTTATATTTATCACCAAGGATAAGTTTGTAAAAAGCCTCAGGAACTTCATAGTGCTGCTCGTTAGCAGAATCTGTATTAATTGCAATTGGTGAAGATTGCATCTTTTTGATCATCTGCATTTGACTAATATCAGTTTTTTCACAGTCAAGACTTTTAATATCCATCAATCTCTGTTTCAAGAGTAGTCTGATACCAAATCTAACCAAGAAATCAGGAATAATTTCTTTTTCAACTGCATTTATAATTATTCTATTAATTTTGTTTTTCACGATATCTCCTAATAGGATGATAAATTAGATTGTTTCAAACATCATTCAGAAATACTGAGTTTGTTACAACCTAATACATTATGCATTTAAATATAAATTATAAACCTATAATTGACATTATCTTATATAAATAAATATATGAATTAAATGATATTAATTATATTTTATTCAATGCTATATTTTGTGTGATCTCGATAATATTCCTTTGTACATTACTGCCCCCAAAAAAAGCATTATTAGCAACTGGTCTAATGAGATATTGGATGGATTCTTTATATTTTTTATCATAAAAAGAAATAAAGCCATTAAACAAATCAGTTAGATATTTTTGATCAGGGTTTTGTGAATTATATAACTTTTTTAACAAGGAATCTCTTTCCTTGCTCCCCTGAGTAGCAGTAATCATAAGACGATGCATATCAACAAAGTTAAAACCAATGTCTGGAAATGCATCCTTTATAAAAGTAGAAATTTTGATAAACCATGAATTAGGGACATCGATATTGTTAATCACGCAGTACCACAACAAGGAACTATTATCTGCAAGATAGTCCATTGGTAACGTTTTCTTTTTAGTATTTATCAATCTCTTACAAATTTCATATACCTCATCCTCAGCATTCAACTTTAGTGCACATAAGGCATCATGCCACAGCAAATGGTGTGAAAAATTTGAATTTTTACCAATTGAATTAGACCATTTATTAATAAAGCATCTTCCTTGATCGTAATTAGCTGTTTCGTAGTGAAGATGTGTCAATGTGTGTGCACAATTACCATTTTTTTTTATCTCCCAAGCACTTTCAGCTTTATTGATAGCTTGTTTATAATGAGTATTTTCAATCAAGATAAAAGCATGAGTGGTCGCAAACCACCAATCATTAGGTAAAAAATTAGAGCTCACTTTCTGCATGATATCTAAATTAATTTGCCGCCAATTCAAATTACCTGAAAATGCTAGCAATCCAAAAGGTCCCAAAACAAAAGATAATACGATGACATCTCTTGGGAAATTATCGATATGCTCTAAAGCTATATTTAAACTTTTACCATTACCATTAACCATCAATTCAATTAATCTAATAATACTTTGCTCTCTTTGTGATGATTTTTTCTTATGCTTGATTGCTAATTTAAGATATTTAGTAGCATTTTTTCTAGTGTCAAAATACAAGCATTGATTCGCTAATAATGCATAAACCAGAGCAAATTCGGGATCCAAGTTAATACTTTTTTGAAAATCACTAATGCCATCGTCATCTAAACCCAGGAGCTTGTCCAAACCTTTCAAATAAAATTTAAACGCACGATCACTCTTAGTACTCACTGCTTGGTCATGGAGATCTGTATACAATATAAATCCTTATAATTAGGAGAAGTTAGGTATTATTGATTTTTAATTTATATGCCTTTCTTAATTCTGTATATTTTTGTTTTTGTAAAACTACAGCTCTTAATTGTTGCTCACTTAACGATGATGCTGGTGCTTTTTCATGCGAAGAAATTAAAAATAAGGAAGCCAACCACTCAAGTAGAATTGACCTATTAAGTGCTTCTCTCAAATTATCTCCAATTGTCACCGCACCATGATTCTGCATCAATACAGCACTTCTACCTTTAATGTGAGATGTTACTACTGTGGCTAATTCTGGTGAGCCAAAAGTCTCATAAGGCGCTACTGAAACCACTCCTCCCAAGTCAACGATCTGATAATGCACTGCGGGTAACTCAGTAACAATATTTGAGACCGCTGTTGCATTTAAGGAATGAGTGTGAACTATTGCTTTAATATCCTTATTAGATGCATACAAAGCATAATGAAGATCTGTCTCTGAAGATGGCAATAATGAGCCATCTAAAATATTTTTATCCTGATCCATTACCAATATATCTGATGGTGCTAATGTGGCATATGAAGCACCACTGGGTGATAAAATAATATGATCATCAATCTTCATGCTGACATTCCCAGAAGTATTGATAATTAGACCTGAATCTACCATTTCTTTTAGAGTGGCAATGATTGTTGCCCTTTCAGTTTCATACATCATCAAAGGTCTCAATTAAGAGCAACCAAAGCATCTAATGCAGTCTCGATAGCATCATCAATACCTCGATCACAAGCAGTAGCATCTGGAGCAACATTTCCATCAGAAACATTCTTTACAAAACCATCAATACTAAAAATACATCCGGCATTAATATGATTTAGGCTGCCCAAGATTAATATTGCCGCGGCCTCCATTTCAAAAGCCAAAACTCCTGCCAAATCCGCTAATCCAATATCATGCTCCAAAGATGGACTACTAAAAGCATCAGATGTATGCACGATACCCATATGTATTTTTGATTTTGTTTTGTCCGACGCATCTTTTAATGCATTAACAATATTATAATTCGCTATTGCTGGATATTCAGTAGGGAGAAATTTTTTTGTCAAGCCTTCGTCTCTGACCGCTGCGATTCCGATAACATTATCACCTGGAATTACTGATTTATTACAAGACCCTGCAGTTCCAACTCGAATAACATTTTGACAATCTAGTTTACCTAGATCTTGCATCACCATCGCAGCTCCAGGGCAGCCTATTCCAGTTGAAATAACAGAAACTGGTAGGCCTTTATAGGTTCCTGTATAGGAATGAAATTCTCTTTGTACTTGGATAAGCTTGGCATCATCAAGCCACTCCTTTGCAATTTTTGCAGCTCTAAACGGATCTCCGGGCACCAAAACATTTGATGCAATTTCACCAGGAATACATCTTAATGCACGAAATTGGGCTCTAAGAGGATCATTCGAATCAGGAAGATCACTTATTTCTGGCCATATTTTTTTCATAACATTCTCAATTATTAATTCTTATTATACTAAATTATCCAAAAATGGTTCTTTTTCATTATATGTGTGTATTGCATTCGCATTGAATACTCCTCTATCAGTGATAATGGAACTAACCAATTCTGGGGGAGTAATATCAAAACATGGATACCTACCTTTAACATTATTGGGCGCTATTTTTATCCCATTAAAGCTTAAAATATCCTGTCCCGATCTTTGCTCAATAATAATATCACCTCCACTCTTATTCTCTTTATCTGGGCCTGATTGTCGCAGCACATAATAGGGAATATTATTTGCATTAGCCGCAAGCGCATATTGATATGTACCAACTTTATTAGCAACAGAGCCATCCATACAGACAGTATCTGCTGCTGAAATAAAAGCATTAATAACGCCCTCTTTCATAAGAGCACCTCCCATCCCATCAGTAATTACATACACCTCAAAACCCAATTGCGCTGCACACCATGATGTTAATTTTGTACCTTGTAGGTAAGGTCTCGTTTCGCTACATATCACATTTAATGAAATATTATTATATTTAGCCTCCATTAAAAGATAAGCATAGGACCTATCCGGGAAACAATGCGTCAATATGGTGTCACCATCATTTAATAAATTTAAAGCATATTGAGCAGTTTTTCTAGCTTGTTTGGCTAAGTCACTTGCAACTATGTCTGTAGTTTCTATTATCTTATCAACTACAGACGAGCCATTCTCGATTGCAGTTTCAGCGCGACTCAAACATAAATCCATTACTCTCGAGAGCGCCAATCCAGTTGGTCTAGTTGCTTTTAGGCGAGCTGCTGCTTCACGAAGATTTTTTATAGACAAATTATTTTTTTGTGCAGATAGCGCTAATCCATAGCCAGCTGCTATAGAAATAGAAAATGCCCCCTGAATTACCATCATCTCAATTGCTTCTGCCACTTCATTAGTTGTCTTACAATTAATGTAAACTTGTGATTGTGGTAATTTCCTGCGATCTAATATTATGACTTCTCCATTCTCCCAGACAGCCATTCCTTCTCGTTTTATAAGTGTAGGGAGTGCACTTTCATCATAAAAACCATCCAAACCAAGAATCTTCGTTGCAGGCTGCATATGAATACGGTTACTTAGTGAAAAAGTAGTTAGTAGCTCTAATCATTTATTGGAAACGCCCTCAATCCACTATCTTTTATCAGGGCAACTGAAATCAATGAGGTATTGATGACACACTGCATTAAAAAGACTTTTGAAGCTAAAAGATTCATATCAATTATTGGAATAAAGCCTATTAAAAATAGCAATAATAAGGAAAAAATAAAGAAAGATTTAAATGAAAAAGATTTACCCTGGAGAAGCATACCAGTAAATGTGGCCTGCATAATTAGAATAATAGCAAAAGCATATGTATCAGATCTATCTTGCAATTCTATAGTAAAAAGAATAATCGAGGATGCAATAGTCAGCATAATCAGTTGCAATATGGCGAAATAATTAACCTCTGATTTAATCTTTGGATTATATTTTTTTGCGAAATTTGTAATTTGATCTTCGCTAGAGAGATCCACTATATCAATTGGCTTCCAATTCGTTCTGGAAAACCAAATTTTGAACTTATCTGACATTTTTTTGGTGTTAATTGTATCTTGAAGCATTTGGTAAAAAACCTGAAAATTTGCCCAGATTGGGTTCCAACTGTTGAGCTTTGAGACAGTACCATATACTGGCTTGATATCTGATCTCTCTGGTATATAAGTACCAAAAAACCTATCCCAAAGTATAAATACACCACCATAATTTGCATCGATATATTCTTTATTTTTCGCATGATGAACTCTGTGATTCATTGGAGTGACAAATATTTTTTCTATCCATCCTAAATGACCTATATGTCTGGTATGAACCCAGAATTGATAAACTAAATTTACCCCTGCAACAGAGACAAAAACTTCTGCTGGGATTCCCACTATGATCATGGGCAGGAAAAAAATCCATTTCCATAAAAAACCAGTACTGGTTTGTCTTAATGCAGTTGCAAGATTATAGTCTTCACCATGATGATGGACCACATGTGTAGCCCATAGAAATCTGTATTCATGATGCAGTCTATGCATCCAATAATAGAAAAAATCATACATAACGAAAGCAATAGCCCATGTCATTAGCTCATTAACAGGCATCAAATTAATACTATATCTATCTGCAAAATATACAAAAATTGCACCTTGGAAACCCAAGTTAAGAATAACCGGCAACCGACTTATTAGACCAATCGATATACTAGTAAATGTATCATTGACACGATACGTATTTTTACCTTTCAAAAGTCCATAGGCCAATTCTAATAAAATCATCAGAAAGAATACTGGTATTGCAAAAGTGATAATTGATGATTTATCCATATATAACTCTTATATTGATTATATTGTCAGATTTCTCTGAAGGAATGATTTTAATCTTACCCAAGCATCTTTCGCTGGGCCAGTGTTTACCTTTGGATCTCGGTCAACATACAACCAGAAGCCATGATTTACTTCATCATATATATGAATATCATTATTTATCCCAACAGCTTCAAGTGATTTTACAAATTCATTAACATCTGACACAGGAATACCTTGATCATTACTAGCAAAAGTTCCATAAAACTCGTGATTAACATGACTCAGTTGATCGGGGTCAGCCAATAAACGTCCATAAAAAATAGCAGTTCCATCATGGTTATCACCGCCTAAGGCAAAGGATAGAGCCACACCACCTCCATAACACCAGCCAATTGTAGCAACTTTTCCATTACTGTCGTTTCGATCTTTAAGCATTTTCACTGCAGCATTTAAATTATCAATTATCGTGTCAGGCTGGGCAAGCGTTTCTTGAACAAGAGTCATATTTTCATCTCTATTATAACCCACTCTTCCACTATACAAATCTACCGCTAATGCTATATAACCCTCTTTGGCGAATTCATCAGCCGTTTCCCTTACTCTATCAACCAACCCATTCCATTCATGTATTAATATTACCGCAGGATGAGGTCCTGGCCCCTCTGGAAGAGAAAGATAACCTCTAGCTAGATCGTCTTGGTTAAAGTACGATATGTTCTGTCCCTGGAGTGGTCCCCCCTGGCCAATTATAGAGGCTGGTAGAGCTTTTATTGATTCATCATTAGCATTAACATTATTGGCAAAAATAAGAAAAAAACTAAATAAAAAAATATATGCTTGGTTCATAAGTTATTTACCCATAATTATATAATCTGTATATGATCTCTAAATTTATTCATCAAATCAATTGCTATTAAAATTAGTAATTTGGTGCCCCGAAGAGGATTCGAACCTCTGACCCCAAAATTAGGAATTTTGTGCTCTATCCGACTGAGCTACCGAGGCTCTTATTTTCATCAAACTATACACTATCCCATTACTCAAATAGCCATAAATAAAATAGTCTAATTATTCTATTATAATGCCTGCAATTAAAATATTAGCTATCATGCAGGATGACTTAATTTATAAGAAAATAGATATGACTAAAAAAATACGCATTGCCAAATCAAAAGATATTCCCATAATTGCCGACTATAATATTGCTATGGCAATGGAAACTGAAGGTAAAATACTCAACAAAGAAATAATTACAGCTGGTGTAAGTTCTATTATTAACGATAACTCTAAAGGTATTTATTGGGTTGTAGAAATAGAAGAGGAGCTTGTTGGGCAACTAATGATTACTTATGAATGGAGTGATTGGCGAAATGGAACAATGTGGTGGATTCAAAGTGTCTATGTTTCTAAAGATTTTCGTCGGCAAGGTATTTATACATTACTCTATGATAATTTAGTAAATTTAGCTAAAAAAGATGAAGATTGCTGTGGAGTCAGGCTATATGTTGAAAAACAAAATACTAGGGCAATTGAAACATATGCAAAACTTGGTATGCATAATGCTGGTTACGAAATAATGGAATTTAGTAAAAGGTAAGCATAGTTAATACTGCTAGTGTATTTTATTTAATTGCCCTAGCTTTCTCATCGGGATCATATGGCTTACCATATCTTAAGCGAATTGTTTTAGTTTTTCCAAACCAAGGGATTGAGACGATATAAATATTATCATACTCATTATCTGCTATTACTGGCACAGACTTACTCGCACCAAGCTCAGCCATTAAATTGGCGAGCGTATCGCTATGTCCCACAACTAAAATAATCTTGCCCTTATGCTTATCAAGTATGGTTTCCAGAACAGATTCATATTCATTTTTATTATAGAGATTAATCGGTAACTCAAGCAGTTCTGATAAAGGCTCTACCGTCGCCAAATTTCGCCTGAAGGGCGTGGAGTATATAGCATCAATACCTGCCACCACATCAGCATCTTTCATTTGTCTGGTTAATTCAAAAACACGTCTTTGTCCTGCTTCAGTCAGTTCAGGATCATCTTCGACGGATAAATTCTTTTCTGCGTGACGAACAAAGATGATTGTGGTCGTTGCTTGTGACTCAAAAAACCAAGCTAACCCAATAGCAATAGCAATATAAAGAACTGCACCTTGCAGTCTTCTCTTGCGACGCCTCTTTCTCCGAAAATTCTGTGCTTGATCATCTTCCATATAAATTAGCTACCGCTCAGCAAAAAGGAAAGTGTTTAATTTTATTATGAATCTTTTTCATCAACTTCATGAAACTCACCCTCCAAAACACCTGAGTTATTCTTCTTTTTATGCGGTGAATCAGATTTAGATGGTTTAAATTGATTAATTGATCTGGTTAACCACCAAAAACGAATCTTCATAACCGACCATATTGATAGTATTAGTCCACCGATTATTACAAAAGCTATTGCACCAAGAAATACAAAAAAACCAAGTGCAACCAACCCTCCAATCGCCATAATTAACCTAGTGATTGGGCTTTGATTATTAATTTGACCGTTAATCTTAATCATAATTTATTTTAGATGAATCTGATATTAGACACTAGAAAAATTATCCTGTTATCTTTGACACTAATTTTATCGTATCCTAACAAATATGCATTATATATGGAGTCTATAAAATTGTTTTCAACCAAAATATTTTCTGCTCTTGAAATAGTTTTAATTAGCAGTAAATCAAATTATCAGTAGCTTAACCATAATCAATCCAATTAATACGACAACTTTATGAAATTAGAAAAAGTAGCCAATATTTTTGTCAAAATAGCAGAGCGATGTATTCCTGACCCATTAGTTATCGCTATAGGCTTAACTGGTCTCTGCTTTATTGCTGTACTTTTATTAACCCCTTATACTGCTATACAAACGATTGATGCTTGGGGAGCAAGTTACTGGAGCTTGCTTGCTTTTACTGCTCAAATGATCTTAATTCTGGGCTTAGGGCATGTGGTTGCCCATACCAAACCAATTAATAACTTACTTCTTAAGATTGCTAGCACTTTTAACTCTGCAAAAACCGCCTATATTGGACTAACGCTAATTGCCTCATTATGTAGTTTACTTTCGTGGGGAGTAGGTCTTGTTGTGCCAGCTATTTTGAGCTGCGCTATCGCTTCCAATCTTAAAGAAAGAAGGATTGTGATACATTTCCCATTACTCGTTTGTTGCGGTTATTCTGGTAGCTTAGTGGGAATGCTTGGTTTATCAAGTACGATCCCCCTCCTCTTGAATACTACCAATCACTTTTTAATTAACAAAATTGGCATCATTGG
>TARA_B110000003_G_scaffold163292_1_pt1 | contig 16465 bp, 37 predicted proteins | sample TARA_B110000003 | Tara Oceans TARA_B110000003 (sample SAMEA4396424) | marine metagenome | biome: Westerlies Biome; feature: [SRF] surface water layer (ENVO:00010504); material: water (ENVO:00002006), including particulate matter (ENVO:01000060) such as... | depth 5 m
CGTTAAATGATAAATAATATTCTGTTGCCATATTTTATGTTATTGTTGATTCTATTTGAACCCATTTAATATAATTTTTGTTGCTGTCTAAAGGAAGTGATATAGTAGGTTCTAAATATTCTTTAATAATTTGAGATAATTCAAAAATTACATAATCATTTGAGCCAATAGGTTTTTTACTTATTGATAAAATAACAGTTCCTTTATCTGTTGTTTTAGTTCCTGAATATATATAAATTTGTAAAGCTACACTAACTAAACTTGCCTGTTGATATTTAACATAAAAAGGACTTCTTGTATTTATTTTTACTTCTGGCATTATTAATATTGATTATATGAATAAGGTGCCCACATAGGGAGTTGTCTTCTTTCAACAATAACTCCTGCTGAAACTCTTACCGCAATTAAATATCTAAGAAAACTTGCTCCATAAGCTTGAAATGATTGAAGACAAGCTTCTTTTAAATCTAAAGGCAAATCATCATATGCATAAGGACCTGGAGATGGAGCATATTGGTTAAGCCAAGGTCTTACAGGTTTTAACCACCATCCATCAGGACAATTTTTAACAAAAGTTTGAACTCCTGCGTGTAATCTATATATATGCATATCACAACCTATTTGCCAAATTCTTGTAGTCAACACATCTCCAGTTCCTCCTTCATTTTGTAATTTAGCATACATATTTCTAATAAACCAAGTAGGATTAGTTCTTAATTCTTGAAAGCCATTATATATATAATTATTATATAAAGCATTTCTTAAAGAAGTACCATAAGGCACAAATCCTCCTCCAGAATCTAATAAGGTTTGAGTTATTCCTGTTTCAAAAACCTCTATTATTACTTCAATATTAGAAGAGGTGCAAGATCCGTTACTTACAGTATAGAAAAATTTATCTGCTCCAACCCTTCCAGTATCAGGAGTAAAAGTTATAAGTTTATTGTTAAATACAGATCCAAGAGTTCCATAATTAGGAGGATCTGTAATAGCAACTGTAATAGGAAGGTCTCTAGGATCTTCTCCTTCCAAAGTTATTTGTTTTGATGTATTTTTAGCAACTTTAATAGTAAAATCATTTCCAAAAGGACAAGCTGTTGCTATTTCTGCCTTTAATTCAACCCATTTAATATAGTCTTTATTGCTGTCTAATGGCAATGTAATTGTTGGTTCTATTTCATCTTTTATTAAATCTGTTAAATCAAAAATTACATAATCATTTCCAGGAATAGGAGTTTTATATAAAGAATAATTTGGGTTTGCATTTTGTCCTTTTCCACTATCTTTTAGCCCTGAATATATATAAACGTCTAAAGAACAAGAAATCATTGATGCTTGTTGGAACTTCCTTATAAATGGAGAAGATACGTTTGCTTTTAATTCTGGTACAAATGACATTTATTTAATGTTTCTATTAGTTTTCTTTAAGTGAGTATCTATATCTAATAAATAAGATCTAGATATATCGTTTAATAATTTTTTTTCTAAGCTATCTATAATAAATCTTGAAATTCCTGCTCCTTGATAATTAAATCTTTTTATAGTTCCTCTTTTTTTAATAGCAGCACTTATTATAGTAGCCCATTTATTATCATTTATTGTCATTCCAGCAGTAAGAGAAACAATTCCTTTTGCTTTAGCCCATTCTTTTATTTTATTAATACTTGGAAATCTTCCTGGAGAAGTTCCTTTATCAACAGAATCATAATAATCCAAAGCAGTTACTTTTATTCCAGCTTGATCGTATGCATTAAATGATTTTGCTTTTATAGAATTAGAAAGGCTTCTTGTAGCGTTTAAATTTTGTTGTTCAAGTCTTTCTCTTATTTTTTGTTCTACAATAGGAACATATTTATCAAGAGCTATTTTTAAGTTTTTTTCTAACATATTATATATCGTATTCTATGTTAGGAATTTCTATATTAAATGTAACTGCCCACCCTGCTAAATCATTTTCATATCTGTCTTGAAAAGGTTCTGCTACTGTTCCTGGAGTTACTCTTAAATCTGCATTATATAAAATACCTCTTTGCAAATGACTTTGTATGTCATTAACAACTTGTAATTGTCCATTTAAAACATCTTGTAAATTATTATTGCCATAAAAAGAATCAAAAGAACTTGTTAATTTATTACTGTCAACAATATCGGCTGCAATTATATTTATAGTTACAGTCATTATTTTATCATCAAAAACTGTATTTCCTAAAATAATATGAGCTAAAGGAAATATTGTAGTTTTATTTAAATCTACATCCATTATGTCTCCAAAGCTTACAGTATTAGTAATTCCATTTGCTCTTAACCTATCTTTTATACTGTCTAGCAAATCATATAATTGTTTCATTATTTTTATTTTATTTATTACTTGTTTTACGCCTTAAAGGTATATTTCCTTTAAAAGTTTTATCAAGAACTTTTATAACTTCTTCTTTGTCTAATTTTAATTCAAATGATAAATCAGCAGTCCATTGAAATTTAAGTTTACCATCTATAATTAATATGATAACTGGAACAGCAGAAATACTCGCTTTTAACTTTGGTGGTTGATTTTCTAGTAATGCATAATCTTTTTTTATAGGAATTCCATTATATTCTTTTGGTAGGGTGCTTAACTTTACATCATTTCTTTTATTCCATTCAGCATTTATTTCTAAGAGTTTTATTTCAGGCTGCTGAGCACTAAATAAGAACATCATTAAAATTGTTAAATAACTCATCTCTTCTTTTTTGTAGTGTTAATCTCATATAATCTCTCTTCTATTTTATCTAAGGTTTTACCATTGTCATCCACTTTTTTTTCTGTATTTAAAATAGTTTCTCTAATGAGCTGATCTTTTAAATCATATTCAGTTCTACTTACTTCTGGTTTTGGTAGTTCCTTAGCCTCTTCAATATCTGCCTGTAAAGCAAAATAAAAACCTACTAAGGTAAATATTCCAATAGCTATTGCTATTAAAGACTTAATACTTACTTGAAACTTTGTTTCTTCATTTATCTCTTTCATTTATACTAATTTCTTTGATTGTGTTATGTCTTTTTGTATTTCTTAATATTTTTTAATTCTAACTCGTTTTTTTCTTTTTCAAATTCTAACCAAGTTAGGGCTGTTCTTAAATAAAGTTTTGAGACCTCTTCAAACCTTGTTGCATCTCCTCTAGCGATTGCATAAATTGACTGATACCAACCCCATTTTCTTCCAAAGTTTGCTTCAAATGAATAGCTTTCTCCTCCTTCAATTCCTTGGTTAAACAGTCCGTCAAATGTTTCGACAATCTGATCCCTAAACGATAAAAAAAAACCGCAGCACCTAAAGTAACATCTAAAGGCATATCTTTCATTACCTCGGAATACTTATCAGAGGACTCGTACTCCTCTATCAAATACATATTTCTTTTTTCAGAAATTACTGGTCTGTATAAAATAGCCATAGCTTTATGCATATGTTCCCATTTACCAATATAATTGTCTAAATCAACAAATTCTCCTAAAGATATATCGTCTAACTTAGGAATAAATCCAAATTCTATTTTGACTCCTTTTGAATCAATCATATCAAATCGGTGGATTAAGGGAGTGTTTTGATTAAATAAAGAATTAATATGATTTATTAATACACTAAAATCTGTTAGCTTTAAATTATAAGCTTCTTTTAAACTTAAACCACAAAATATTTCTAATACTTTTAGGTTTATAAGCTCATCATCTTTAGCTTCTTTATTTTTGTCTAATATATCAACGTATTTTTGATATTTGTTTAATGGGATAGCTCCTAAAGTTTTTGGAGCTTCAAATCTTATCTTTGTACTCATATAATTATAACCTTTAAATTGCTTTTTTGTATTATAAGAAAAATACAACAAAATAAAAAAAAAGAGTTATATTAATATAGTAATAGAATTGGAGCTGTATTAACAGCGACAAATCCAATTCGAGCTGAATATTATATTAAGTGGCACGGATAAGTGTATCTTGTTTAAAACAAAGATTTAATTTATATTTAGCATATTGTTAATAATAGGTTTTCATTTGTTTAGCATCCCTTAGATTCGTGGAGTCTAGGGGATTGTTTTTTTGGTGATTTTACTAAACTGCACTTTTCTACCCCCAATAATCCCGTTTTACGTTGATTTTATTAAATTGTACTTTTCTACCCCTGGAAGTTGCATTTTACGCCTTTTCTTTGTCCTGGATCTGGAATGACATCAGAAGAAAACGAAAACTTTGATTTGAAGCAAGGATTTTTCAAACCCATAAAAAAAAGCCCTCTGAAACAGAGAGCCTTATAAAATAATTTAATTTTTATTTTTATTCAAATTCCTCCTCTTTTTTGTCGGCATATTCACAAGCTGAATTATATATATTTGAGTTATTTTCTTGCACATAGTCAACAAAAAAATTGAACCATTCTAATTGTTGTTGAAGTTTTTCCATTTTATTTGATTTTTTCGTTTAATTCTTCTTTATGATCTTTTATAGTTTCGTAAATTTGTTCAAAATGAACATAAGTTAAAAAATGATTAATAATTGAGTTTAAACGAGTGTCGTAATAATCCTCATTGTTTAATAATTCATCTTTTACGTGGTGGTATAAATCTACACCAGTATAGTCAAACCAAAGTTCTTCTTCGTTGAAGAAATGAAATTTGATAAACCAAGTTTCGTAATTTTTGTATCCGTTGTATGTTAAAGCCATTTTATTTATTTTTAGATTTATTAAATTCTTTTTTTAATTTTTCTTCTAATAACTTTCTAACTTCAGGGCTTAAACCTGAATGATCAAATATACTATCTTTTATTTTTTCCATTTTGTTTGTTTTTAATTATAGGTCTTTTGATTTGTCTTGGAGTAGGTGCGACCATTTTACACCCTATTACTATTTTTTGATAGCTCAATTTATAAATGATACTCGGTAACTCTGACCTTTTACTCGTTTTCCTTTAGTTATTTAAATAACTTTGTAATCATTTATAGTATAAATATAATAAATTATTATTTAATTAACAAATAATAAACAAATTATTTTAGTTAATTTTATGAAATCTTTTATACTTATTCTAGTTGAAAAATTAATATTATTAGTTAAATAAAATTTATTTTCAACCTCTTCAACACAAAAATTTTCTTTTGTATCGTAAAAAATTCTATTTTGTTTAATTCTTTTTATATTATTTAAAAATTTTTCTTTATTTGCCATCTTTTTTAAAATTTAAATATCATAGTCCCAATCTTCATCCCAATAAATATCCTCTTTAGTTTCTTTTTTGGCTTTATTGGTTAAATTAGAAAAATAATTATTACAGTTTTTTTTGGTTAAATACGGCAATCCAGTAACTCTTATTTCAGGCAATCCGTGTTTATTTTTTATTATTTTTATTCCTTTCGGTAGTTTTTCTTTATTTGCCATTTTTTTTATTTAAAAAGGTTATCAAATTAACTTGCAGAATTAAAAGACTTATAATTAAGCCAATTTTAAAAAAATAGCTTTCATCTGTTCTCATAAATTGATATAAAATATAAGGAATCCAAGTTAATACAAGTATTTTTGTTGTTATTTCAGTAATTTTTTTAATTGTTTTCATAATTTAAATATTTTATTTATAGTTTCTTTTAAATTCTCTTCAGAACCAAAAAATAAATTTTCTTTTTGTTCTTTAGTTAATGAAGGAATATTATTTTTATTTAATTGTTTTTTTAATTTGTTTATTTTATTTTTCATTTTATTTGTTTTTTAATATTATTAATTTCCTCAACAGATATATTATGACAACCTACTTTTAAAAATCCATTAATTGCAGTAACCAGATATTTATTATCTATTTTTTTACCTAGAATCTCCTTTTTTTCTATTAAATTTATAACTCTTCGAGCTTCTGTAATAGAAACTTTGACCCTCTGGCTAGTTTCAATGTAATTTTCTAATAAATTAACCCTTAAGAAATCATTTTCAGACCTAGGAATTGAATTAACTTCAAATTTTCTCCATTTTTTTAAGCCTTCAGTTAATTTCTTTTTTTCTTTTACTTTCCTGGCTTTTTGATCTGATAATATTTTTTCTTTGTAGCTTTCAATATCAGTATTAAAAATTTTATATAATTTTTTTATTTTTCTGTCTTCTGATATATTAAAATAATAAGATTTTATTTCTAATTTATTTTTTTTATAATAAGATTTAAATTCAAAATAGCTATTAAACAAATTTTGAATTTCATTTAAATAATAATTTGCATTTTGTCTAGCCCTAGGTAATTTATTAAAACAATAATTTAACTCAGACAAAACTAAATCTGAATTTATACCCTTTGTAAAGAATTGCTTTTTATCTCTAGTGGCTGGAATTAATATATTTATATGTTGTGCTGTTGTGTTACTATATCCTTTATTATTTATTATTATAGCATCATTATTATTTATAACCTCACCGAGTAAATAATGAGAACCATAAGAATAAATTAAATTATTTTCAAAATATAGCGTATAAGAGTTATTCCTGCCTCTTTCCTGATTTTGCAGGTTGAAGACGTGGACTAAATCGCTGTTTGTAAATACTGTTTTCATTTGTTTTATTTATTTAATTGTTAATAACTAGACAAATATAAACAAAAATATTTAAAAAACAAGCTGAATAAGAAAAAAAATAAAAAAAAGTTAAATTATTTTTATTCTAAACAAAAAAGAAAAATGAAAATGTATATAATTAAGGAACGCACACGCAAATACAATAAAATTTTCAATAAAACAAGAATTTTAACAGAAAATTTAAATCTATTTACCCTATTGCGTTTAAGAAGTTATATAAAATATCCCAATGTGTTTAAGAATATTAACCCCAATGTGTTTAAGAACCCAATATGTTTAAGAACCTATTGCGTTTAATAAAATATTTTACTATATTTAAGCATAAGTAAAGATTTTTTTGTTTGTAAGTTTATTTAGTTAGAAAAGAGAGGTTTTAGGACCTCTTTTTTTATCTGATAACATAATTACCTTTATTAGAATTTGCTTCCAGGTAAACAAGCCCATAACGTATTGCATCTAATGTATGATTCCATTTATCAACAGGTCTTTCATTTTTATTATGCCATACATAATGGTTTAATTCTTTAATTACATTCTTAGATCCAGGATCTACAATAATATTATAGTCCTGAACTAATGCAATTCCACTCAAAATACTGCCTTTTCCCTTTACAGTAGCCTTTACATTACATTTATATGTATCTTTCATTTCTGACAAGAGCCTGGGCTCAGAGTTATCGCAGATGATTAGCTCTTCTCCAGCAAATCTTCTATTTTTTTCAGCTATTTCCTTAGTAGAAAGCCCTGCTTTTACAAAATATTCCTTTACCCACATCATTTTTTTATCTTTATTGACACTAATTTTGCATAAAACTGTAGGATCTATAGAGAATCCAAAATCTTGACAGAAAATAGTTTGGTGATAATCGTTAAAATCACCAATGGACCAGTTATTATAAACAACTCCTTCAGCTTTATCAAGCCATCCTCCTAGAATTTGATGATTATATCTATCTGGTCTTCTTATTCTAATATCTTCTAACTGTAATAAAAAAGATTCAGACAAATGATCTATATTATCTTTAAAGGTTGTATGTAAATATGTTACATTATCTTTCCATTTATTTATTCCAGGGTTTACTCCTTTTGCAGCATAAAATCTTTGATAAATCCAATGCTCTTTTGTTGTTGGATTTAATATAAGCATAACTCTATTTTGTTTATTTTTTGCTCTTACAGATTGATCTATCTTATCAAAGTCATCTTCATTAACTAATTCTTCAGCTTCATCTAAAACAAACGTCGTAATACCTTGTAAAGACTTTAAAGCAGCAGTTTGATTCCCTGCTGAGGTTCTTATTCCCTTAAATATAATAGAACTTCCTGTAGAAATGTTCAATATTTCATCTCTAGTTATTCTAAAGTGCTTTGCAATACCATATAATTCTAATTTTTCTATAAATTCAGGTATAATTGAAGTAGCGGCAGATACCATTGTATATCTAGTAAAAAGAATTTTATGACCTTGCTCCATTGTTAAAAAAGCAAGAAAAGTATTTATAGCAAAACTTTTTCCAGAGCCTCTTCCTCCAGTAATAATAAAATATCTTGTATCATTTCCTAAAGCATTATATTTTTCATTCAGAATCGGATTTTTCATCTGGAGTTATATCAATTATATTATCTTTTTTTTCTTTATTTTGGTTTCCCTGGAATAAATTAACAATAGGAATATCTATTTTTTGTCCTCCAGAAGTATAATCTATATTTTCAGAAGGTTTCCCATATTTATATTCAAAAAGAAGTTTTAAATGAGCAAATGATTTTTTTGATTGTTTGGCAAGTTCATCCCAAGCCTCTTCTTCAGAGCCAAAGACTTTTTTCATAGCATTTAAAGCATAAATACCTATTCTGTCTTTTTTAGCATCGTTTATAGCAGAAGGAGAAGCATTAACTTTTTTAATAATAGAATCCCCTTTCTTTTTTCCATTATGTTTTCTTCCATCTGTCTTTTTTATATATTTATATTCTTTAGGCTTTCTTCCCATTTCTTTTAAGATGTTTATTATAAAGCCATTTATATATAGACCAAATTACAACAGACCACTCTTTATCAGAATATATTTTTTTAGATATATTTTTTTTACCATTAAAAGCAACAACAATTCTAAAGTTTATACATTTCCCTCTACATCTCTCAGAAGGAATAGGATATATTTTATATCCCTGTTTAAAACACCAAGACTGAGCTTTTAAGTCTATATCATTAGCTTCAGATAAGGATAATCCTTTATTAAAAGTTGCAAAGCTCTTTTTTATTTTTCCAATCGGGCTCATATTTATTTAACAATAACTTATATTTATATTTTATATTTTTATATTTTTCCTGATAATATTTAAGAGGATTCTTTTTAAGACTTTCATTATTATCTCTAACAATATCTTCTTTAATTTCTTCATAAATTGATAATATAGGTTCCTTATAAAACTCTAATTGTTCAAACTTATTAAGTCCATAAACAACAGAGGAATGATCTCTACCTACAGTTTCCCCAATAGATTCTAATGTCATTTTTGTAAACTCCTTTAACAACTTAAAATAAATTGCCCTGGCATAAACTACGTTTCTCTTTCTTGTGTTTTTATTTAAATGAACAAGACATTTTTGTTCAATCATTGATTTTACTAATTCAGAATTTATCATTTGTTTTAATTTCATTTATTTTTATTTTTAATTCGTTAATGGTATAATACTTAACTTCATCTAAAGCTTTTTTTATTCCAGCACAAGCTTCATAGTTTTCTATTTCTTCATAAAAAAGAATAGAAGCTCTTAATTCAGAAAATGAAACCCCAGAAAACAAATCTAATAAAGCTGTAAGATAATAATCATCAACACTTTCATTATAAGGTCGTTTTTCTAATATACTGTTTTGGATCTTCCTCTTCATTTATAAAATATTTTATATATCTTTCTATCGAATTATTTACCTTAAACATTCCACTTTCTATAAATTCTGTTGAAGTTTCTGCAATTAAAATTTCACCAGAACCCTTTTCTATAACAACAAAAGTAAACTTACTAGCTTCAAATAATTTTGAATAAATATATGCTTGAATATCATAATGCCATTTATTTTTAGCTGTCCATTCCCAATTAGATAAATCAGAAGTAGTTTTTAAGTCTACAATTTCATTTACATTTTTACCTTTTATATAATCTGCTTTTGCTCTAAAAGGAAACCCTGAAATTTGACCAACAACAGGAACTTCTGCTAAACCATTATTAAACAATTCAGAAACCTCTTTAGAATTATTTATAGATTTTTTTAAGCTCATCATAGAATTATATTCTTTTAGTAAAACAACTTCTTTGTTACTGCTATAACTTTTTTCTTTAAATAGCTTAGTTGTTCTACTTGATATGTCTAAAACTTCATATTTCTCCTCTACTAATTCTGGTTCTAATATTAAAGTATGGGCTAATCTACCCTCCCTTAAAGCAGCAGAATCTCTTTGTACTCTGTTTATTGAATTATAATAAGCTTTAGGACTCTTATATAATTCTTTTATAGAACTAGAAGATAAAGCTGTTTTACCTAAATAACCATAATAATAATTATCCTTTTCTGCCTCCATTTCTGCTGTCTCTTTATCAACAACACTCCCATCTAATAATATTAAATTATTTTCATAAGCCAAATTATACGCAATATCTTCTAGTTTAAACCTTCTTTCCATAATTAATTAATTAACTGCAATATAATAAACAATCAATTAACATCAAAATTATTTTGCTACAGGAAATTCTATATATTGAGATTTTAATAAAAATCCATCTACAGGAGAAATGCTAGAAATAGCTTTATAAATAATTTTACTTATTTTTTTAACCTCGCTAGTTTCTTTTTTTGTAGATTCACTTCCTAAGTTTGTATATAAAAAAGTGTCCATTTTTTTTAAGGCATCTACTTTTCTTTTTATAGACCAAGTTTTATAAGACTCAATCTTCTTTATTTTTTCTAAAATATTCATAATTTTCTTCAATTAGTTTTTGTAAATTAGCTAATGCTCTCCAAGCTATTTTCACATCGTGATACAAACCATCACTATCTAAAGTTCCTGCTTGTAATAAATGCCTAGTTAAAGCATCAAGCTCATCTCCTGACTTATTCCTATCCCAATGAAGTTTTTTTCCTGGATTGTGTTGTTCATTACCAATCCTACTACATTTAGATATTTCTTTTAATGCATCAGGAAAATATTTAAGTACGCCAGAATAAACAGGCATACTTTTTCTATTATTGTCAGAGTCTTTAAGGATAATCCTATCTGCTGTAGATGTAGAATAATATCCATCCTCTTCCATTTGTTTATAGTGTTGTAATAATTTATCTTTTATACTCATAATACTTCTGCATCTATAACCTCTATTAATGCTATTTCTTTTTCAGTCCAAGAATTATCTTCAAACTCAGTTGTTCTTCTAAGTCTTTTTTTCTCCCAATTAAAGTTTAAATTATATAAATTAAATCTATATATTCCATTTGGAGTAGAATTTATATAAATAGGAATATCTAAATTATCATCACATTTTTTTATTATAGCATCATATTTTTTCCTTTCTATTAATAAAGAATCATAATGAGTTTTTCTACATTTAAGTTCAATTCTATGATACTGTTCAGGACTATAACAATCCCATCTACTTATAGGGCTATTAGCTTTAACTAAATCTTTATAGTGATTTATTACAAGCCAATCAAACAAATCTTTTTCATTCCAAATACGAAAAGAATTTAACTCATTGCTTTTATTCATATTTTATAAATATTCTTTATATGCTCTTTCTAATTTAGCCCAAACACCATTTAAAAAACAAACTCCACAATTTGTCAGTTCTGCATTTTGATGAAAAACTCTATTGTATATTTTAACAAGCTCTTTCTGAACTTCAGGTTCAACATTTTTTAAATTATTTACTTTGTCAGACAAATAATTAAATTCTTCTTCAGTAAAGCATTCTGGTCTATAATAGGGAAATAAATGATTTAATTTATTTTTACGTTCATCACAACCACAATCTTCTCCTGCAACAAACTCTACAACCTTTTTAACTCCTGTTTTCTTTAATACCTTTTCTACAGAATCTCCAACTCCTTTACTAGATTTAGAATGATTCTTTTTCCATTTTTTATATTCTTTTGATCTTTTGTCTCCTTTAAATTCTTCCATATTTTTTTAAATTAAATTATAATCTCCATTTGAAAAATCTTCATAATCTTCTTCAAATTTACTTCTTAAATCTTCTTTATATTTTTTACAACTATGAAATATTGATGTTAGTGAAATTGTTGTTTCTTCAGATAATTGTCTCATTGATAAATCAGACAAATAATATGCTTGAAATAATTTTCTATCATACCAATAATCCCAACCTTCAACTTCTTTTTCTATTTTACTTACTAAAGCCTTACTAGAGGATAATCGTTCTTTATTTGTTTCTTCATATATATAAGGCTTAAACATTTTTTCATCTCCTTCATAAATATCTTCTAAACTTGCAGTTGGATTTTTAGACTTCCTTGTTTGATAACTAATCCACATATTTCTTAATGTTACCCAAATATAGAATCTGTTAATTTCTTTAGTCTCTTTATAAAAAACTTTTGATTCATCTTTTATATACTTATTTAATCTAAGATATAATTCGTGAACAAAGTCTTCAACAAGATGTCTAGGAATACCTATATTAATTCCCATTGACACCCATAACTTATGTTTCTTCCCCAATGCCTCTAACATCAATTAAAGCTATATTAATTAAAAAAAACCCAAAAGAAAGTATTATTAAATCTACAAAAACATTTTCTTTAGGGGTTTCTACTTGTTGTAAATAATTAATTCCAATATTAAATCCTACTATTCCTTCAAAACTAATTTGTGTTTTCATTATATTATGTTTTTATAATAATAGGTAAATAAAAGAACTACTAAATAAATCCAAACGGAAACTGTTGCAAAACAGATTAAACTTATAATTGCTTTTTGTATGAAATTCATATGTTTTAGTTTTTAACATTATTAATAAATAAATTTTAATTTTATATAATTCATATTAGAATAAAACTTCTTCATAGATCTTACTTCAACAATATTCTGATCTTGTTCATAAATAATTCCTTCTAAAGCATCAAATAATGCTTTATTAAGATTGTCCTGAAGGTCAGGTTTTGTAACCTTCGGAATTAATCCATTCCTTTTTTTTATAGGAATAGATTTTAAATAAGAGTAACTATAATGAACGTATTCGCAAATTATAGGAGTACCCCTTTCTATAATAACCCAATAATCAGGTAATTGTTTTTTACATAAAGATATTATTTCTTTTTGATAATTAACAATTTTTTTTGGTTTATACTTTATTCCCCCTCTTCCAACTCTAAAAGATTGGTGAGATTCTGGTCTTATAGAAAAAAATAAATCTATTGAGTTCATATATTTATAAAAGGATCCCCATTAACTAAAGAAGGTAAATCTCCAACCACTTCAGGATAATTGTTTGAATTTATTCTAAACGCAAAATCATTAAAAGAATATCCTCTACTTCTTTTACATTTAACAAGAACAAGAGAATCATCTTCAGAATCATTTTTTAAAGCTATTTGAGTTTCTGTCTTCTTTTCTAAAAAACTACCTAAATGTCCAGTAGGTTTATCTGAGTTCCAATTACTATGTATAACAGTCATAATATGTATATTTAATTCTTGTGTCCACTTCATTAAATATTGGACCAAATCAGAAGAAGCTTCAATATCATTAACATCATTTATTAAATCAGCAATTCCATCTATAATTACAAAACCTATATTTTTTTCTTTATATAAATGCCAATTTATAAATTCTAATCTTTCTTTAGAAGAATATTTTCTAAGAGCAAATGGTAAATAATCTTTATCTGTTTTAGCCATTTTAACTATTCTATTAAATGTTTTTTGTGCGTGAAATTCACCCTGCTCAGTATCATAATGTATTAATTTTTTGTTTTCTCTCTTTCCTAAAATATCTTTTCCAAATTCATTTTTATCAGAAAGATAAACACTAGCCATTAAACAAAGAAAGAAAGTCTTTTTGTTTTTTGGAGGAGCTTGTATAAAACTAAAATTACCATATGTAGCAATATGTAAGGGATAGTCAAAAGGACCTCCAGTAGAACCTTTAGATATAGCGATTGGAGGATATTCCAATTCTTTGTTTGGATCAACATAAGATTCTTTTTGTATCTTTTTATATAATTCATCATAATCAATCTTTATTTGATTGTATTTCATATTCATTTGTATTATACCTTATTAGGTCTTTAATTGTATTATTAAAAGATTGTTCTATTTTTTCTGTTTCTATTTCTTTTTTATTTTTAATTAAAGACTCACTAAAAACATCAACAATAAAAGATTGTTTCCACCTAGAAGAAGGAGTTGTTAAGATTTCAATGAGTTTACTTAAAACAAAAAGTTTTACAACCTGCCAATTAAATACTTTTAAATTATCTTTTTTTAATTCAAATATTTGAACAAAAGCCCAAGACAAAACCCTATTTAAAAAAAATGTTTCTTCACTCCTTCTTTCTTCTAATTCATTAAGGTATTCAATAATATTATTAAAAGCCTGTCTGTCATTTGAATAAACAATAATTTTATTTGAATTAAGTCTTTCAATTAAATAGTCAATACTTTTATTTATAACATATTTAGATTTCATTTCTTTTTTAATACTATAGGATTGTGCTTATAGCCTAAAACTATATTGATGTTATATTTCCAAAAATCTCCTGGAATAGGATCTCCTGGTTTCAATTCTTTTAAAATATCTTTTCTTTTTTTTCTCATATAATAAAAAAAGGAGGCTGTTAACCTCCTTATAATTTAATGATTAAAAAGGAAGATCCCCTGAATCCTCTTTTTTATCTGCTATTTTTATATTTCCGTCAGTCCAAAAAACTTTACCATTTCCAACATATATTTTTTTTTCTTTGTTTAACCTTTGTTCTTTAGATTGCTCTTCAAACATAGTAACGTTTTGACCATACTCGTTAGTATTATCACTAACAGAAATAGTGTAGTTTTTATACTTTCCGTCTTTTCCTTTTATTGATATATTTAGTAATGCACTCATATTATTGTTTTTTAATTAATTTATTATTGCTTAATAACTTATATCTAACATATCCAGATAAAGTTAATCTAAGTTTTTTTGCTTCTCTCATAAGATTTATTTTATCTTCTTTAGAAACTTTAACTTGTATTGTTTGATTCCAAACCATATTAATTAGTTTTAATTTCTTTAAGCTCTTCCATAACTGATGTAGGAATTTCTATATTTTTTGAAGATAACTGTTTATTTACAGTTTTTATATCTCCTCCATTTTTTAAATAAGTCTCTATTTTTTTAAATTTATCAGAGTCTTTTTTTAATATTTCCTTTTTTTTTATAACATCACTTTTGTTGTGAGTATTAATAGCATCAGAATCTTTAGTATCATCTAAGCAAAATAAATTACCTAAAGCATACTTTTTTGCATAAGAAGAGGCGGCACCTGACTTTTGAGGCATTTGCATACCTTTTGCGTTTAATTCTATAAAAGCACCATCTTCTGCTTCTATAGAAGAATTAGGATCTTCTGCATCTATTATTTTAGCTGTTGATTTTACATAAGGCATATCAACAACATTAATAGTAATATTAGAGGTTTTTACACAAACTTTATATTTTTTTAAATAAGGTTTTATTGCCTCTAATATATCTTCAGCACTTCTGTAATTATAATTACCAAAAGTGTTTCTTTGATTTTTGGGTGCTTTTAACTCTGTTTGAATTGCTAAAAGCTTTTCTACAATATTCATAATAATTAGGTTTTTAATATTTCTTTTCTAATAATCTGTTTATAAGAATCTGGACAGTCTGATTTAGCATCAGTTAATTCAAAAATAAAAGATCTAAGTCGTTCATTTTCTTTTGTTAAAACAATATTTGCTTTTCTTAAAGTGTCGTTTGATTTTATGTAATAATCAGATAAATTATTAAAAGACATATTTGTTTATTAAATAATTAATTTTATGCAATATAAAAAAATATTTTGTATTACAAAAAAAATATATTGTTATGTTAATAAATAAATAGTTAGTTAATTAACCAAATGCAAGATGGCTTTTGGTCGTCATTATCACAATGTATATACTTAGAGGATAATCCTATTCTAACAAAACCAGCTTCTAATAAACAAGAAACTATTTTATATCTTTTAGTTTTATCTTGACAGAAAATATGACAAGCCCTACCTATTCTATGACTGTTAGTAGAAACTCCTCCTAACTTTTCATTAGTTGTTTTATTTCTATATCCTGATAATATTTTAAATTTTAATCCTGAAAGTCTTCTTGCTTCATCTAACATATACAAAAATTCCCTATCCATATATCTATATCCAGATCCAGGAACTCCTTCACAATCAAATTCTTTATAATTAAAAAATCTAAATTCTGAATTAATCATAATATACAGTCAAACATAAATCAACAAAAGGAATATAAAAAACATATTCTATGCAATCTTTTTGAGGATAAGAACGAAAGCCAAAAAGAATACCATTATAAAATCCTAAAGTAAGTTCCCAATCCATTGCTTTTTTATTGCTAAGTTATTAAAAAAATACATATATTTGTTATAAGTAGTTATAGATCTACTTTAAAAACTATCAAACTCACATCATAATTGTAAGATGTTTGGATCAGATAATTATTAAAGTTTTTTATAGGGGGTATTTTTTTCTTTTTCTTTTTGTCCTTTTTCTTTTTCTTTTTTATTATTTAAATATATAAAATCCCAAATTATGTCAAATAGTTTCATATTTATCTTCCTTGTCCTTTATATCTTTTTAAATAATTT
>TARA_B110000003_G_scaffold87678_1_pt1 | contig 16373 bp, 15 predicted proteins | sample TARA_B110000003 | Tara Oceans TARA_B110000003 (sample SAMEA4396424) | marine metagenome | biome: Westerlies Biome; feature: [SRF] surface water layer (ENVO:00010504); material: water (ENVO:00002006), including particulate matter (ENVO:01000060) such as... | depth 5 m
CAAACAAAGCGTTCAAACTTATTGCATAGACCAGTTGGTATTGGAATCCAAGGTTTAGCTGATTGTTTTGCTTTAATGGATCTACCATTTGACGATCCTACATCTAAAAAATTAAATGAAGATATATTTGAAACTATTTATCATGCAGCTATAGAAACTTCTTGCGAATTAGCTCAAGAACGTACAGCTGGTATGATGGCATTAAGAGAAGCAATTGATAATGATAAACTTGGTTTTGATAATTATGATGATCCTTGTTGTGATAAACTAGTTGTACCTAATGAACCAGACTCTCCTCTACCTAAAGCTTATCAAACCTTAATTGATAGATATCATCCTATTTATTATGAAATAGACAAACTTAAGGTTCGTCGCAACTACAACCATCTTGGAAGTTACAGTAGTTTTGAAGGTAGTCCTGCTTCAGAAGGCAAACTACAATTTGATTTATGGAACGAAAAACCTACAGATAGGTATGATTGGGATAAACTTAAGAAAGATGTTCAATCTCATGGTATTAGAAACTCTTTATCTATAGCTCCTATGCCAACCGCTTCAACGTCTCAAATATTAGGCAATAATGAATGTTTTGAACCATTCACTTCTAATATTTTTACTAGAAGAACGCTAGCAGGAGATTTCATGATTGTTAATAAATACCTTATCTCTGATCTTATTAAAATTGGTATGTGGAATAAAGATATCAAAAATAATATTATAGCAAATCATGGTAGTATTCAACAAATTACCGGTTTACCTCAACATATTAAGGACAAATATAAAATTGTTTGGGAGATTTCTATGAAAACGCTTATTAATATGGCTTCTGACAGAGGTAAATATGTGTGTCAAAGTCAATCTATGAATTTATGGTTAGAAGATCCTAGTTATAACAGTCTTACTTCCATGCATTTTTATAGTTGGGAAAAAGGATGTAAAACTGGAATTTACTATTTGAGGCGAAAACCTAAACATCAGCCACAACAATTCACTATTGACCCAACAAAAAATAATACACAAGAAGAAGAATGCTTGATGTGTGGAAGTTAAATACAACATTTATATTCTCTTTTAAACCTACTAGATTTTTTATAAAGATCCTCATTATATTTTAATTTGTAATAATTTCTTAAACAAATTAAAATATCATTCCACGAGTTATGTACTCCATTTGGTATAGTATTAAATAATTTTTTATGCAACTCAGTTTGAGTTGGATATTTAAAATATGTTTCTCCTGTACTGCTCTTCTTTTTGATTGCACATAATTCTTTACTATTATGCATTGTGCAATACACTTTATTTTTATATGTTTTAAATCCGGAATCACGTCTGTTTCTAATATTTTCAACAATAACCATTTTCTTATCAAATTGTGTATTATGTCCTACTATCTCGTCTGCACGACTTAAACATATATCAAAATTATCTAATGCTACATCAATATCTACTCCTTCAGTTTTAGATATATCTTTTGATATACCATGTAGTTTAAAACTTCCTTCACTAATCTCCACATCATCCGGAAGTTTTATTATCCAATCATGTGAAACTAGTGGCTTCTTTTTATCTGTATCATAGAGTATGTAACTTAATTGTACAATATGAGGCCATAATTTAGAATTATATATTGAAGGATTTCTACCTATCGGTAATCCCGTTGTTTCAGTATCGTATACTAGAACTTTCATTTTCTGTTATTTACACTCTATATTAATACATTGTTAGTTTCAATTATATGATTAAATTATTGTATAATATTATATGAAATCTTATTTTAATGTTCCAGATAATATTAATAGCAGTAACAGACATTTAGGAACTGAAAAAAATACACGCGGAGGAAGACCTGCAAATCGTGCTAAAAAACAGCATAGAATTAAGAAACTTAAATATGAAAATGATAAACGTGTTATGCGTATGTGGGAGGAATCTATCAATGTAATGATGGATAAAATTGCTTATTTACAAGAAATAAATTACTATCTTGAAATTGAAGAACAACAGCGTATTATTGATATAGAAAATGAAAAAGAAGAACAACGTAAACAAGTAGAAATTCAGAAAGAACAGGCTATTATTAATCATAATAACATGATTGATCATTATTCTAATCAACTATCTCTATTACCTGAATATAGGGAATATATTAAATTATTAAATGAAGAAAATGATAAAATTCTTGCTCAGAAAGAATTTATTGCAGAACAGTTAGCTCTAGAAAAATCTATTGAGATAAAAAAGTTATATCAAAATTATTTTGATACTATTAAACAAAAAAAACTTGAGAATGAGGAAAAAATATTGCAATTAGAGATTATTAATAATAATAAAGTCAAAATGCAGCGTTATATTGATAACCGTAATCAATTTTTGATTAGATCAAGAGATATATATAATAAATCTATTGAAATCATACAAAACATAACCAAAACTAAGCTTCAGAAAGAAGAAGCTATTAATAATTGGAACTATAATCTTAACATGTTTAATGATTATATTACTCAAAATAAATTACATTATGAAAATCAACAAATAGCCACACAAAAAGAGGAAGAGATTAGAAATCATAATATAAAACTGCAAACTGCTTCGGATTATATAAAGGATCTTGAAAATGCAATACAATTAGAATATATTGAATTTAATACTATAAAAGATGACACTATTAATAATGATTTTGAAAATCATTATGATATTAAAAGAGATAATAGTCTATATATCAAATATTTTTCTGATGCTATCAATAATTTAAAAGAATATACTGATTCAAATAAAGAACAAATTAAAAAATACAAATTAATTCAGGAACAAAAAGAGAAAGCTCTCTTGAAAAAGAAAAACCAATATTTGAATATTATTACTAATGAAATTAAAAAATTTAAATCAAACTATATTGAAAATGTAAAACATAATAAGATAATACGAGAACAAAAACTTGCTTTACAAAAGAAAGAAGAAGAGTCTAATAAGAAAAAAATGGTTGAGGAACAGTTAGAACAATCTAAACGAATTAAACATTATGCAGATATGATTGAGAAATTTAATATTGAGAAAAATGAATATATAGAAAAAGAAAAGAAACAATCGGCTTTGGAGAAACAACAATCGGAAAAAAATGCATTTATTCTAGAAGAAAAAAGAAAACATACAGAGCGTTTAAATATTATTAACGAAACCTTGACTATTAATCGCAAAAAACTAATTGACGAAGAAAGGATTAAATATGAAAAATATATTAAATCAATAGCAGAAGAGAAGCAAGCACAATTATTAAAAGATAAAGAGATACTAGCATCTATTAAACTTGAAAAAGACAAACAAAATGCATTGATTCTAAGAATTAATAATATTCAAAAAAACATTAATAATGAAATAATAAAAAAAGAGCGGGAAATCTTAGACGATAAAATTATTAATGAAAAAAAGCAACATGTAAAATCTATATATGAATCTCAGATACAAGATATTAAAGATTTAAATATTCGTAAAGAACAATTGGAATTAGAAAAACATACAGAAGAGCTTAGACAATTGGAATTAATGGAATATAATAAAAAGAAACATGAAGCAGAACAACAGTACTATTATGAACGTTTGTTAACTAATAATAAAGAACAGTTTATTGAATTTAAACAACGACAAGAAGAATTGGAAAGGCAACAGCAGATTGAATTAGAAAAAAGGATACAAGAAGAAGAAGAAATGATTATTATTGATAATGTTAATTATGCTATTGAATCTATCTTTGATAAAGTAAATACTAAAATTAATGAAATAGAATATAATAATAAAATAGCTTTTTATAATGAACAAATAAATTTACAAAAAGATAAATATTTATCATATCGTAAAGAAATACAGTATAATAAAAAAAAACAGCGAGAAGAAGAATTGGAAAAACAAAAACAGCGAGAGGAACTTGCTTTACTAGAGGAACAAAAATATAAAACAGAATTCATGTTACATATAAATAATGCACTATCACAAATAGATGTTGATAATCAAATACGCGATGAATTTATTAAAAATCATAATAGTGAACTTGAAAGAATCAAAGTAGAAAAACAGCTTGCAGAAGAAGAAGAGGAGAGAAAATTAAAGGCTGAGAATGAAATGAAAACTAAATTACTAAAACAATATTACTCCGATCAAATTAATATACAGATTGATTCAATTCATGAATATAAAAAAAATGTTGCAGATTATAATGAATATATTATTCAAATTGAAAAACAGAAACAATTAGAAGACAAGGCAAATGCTATAAAAATAAAAAATCAGGTATTAGATTTTTATGAAAAAGATAGAAAAATGCTCTTTAATAGAATGAACCAGTATAGAATGGATATTGAGAAAAAAAATAATGATAAAAAAAAATGGGAAGAAGAAATGATAAAAAAACAACAAAAAAAAGAAGAAGATGATGAAATGAAAATTAAACAATTATATGAAGAAAAACTTAAATATTATGATGAAACCATAAAAAAAAATGATGAATTATTTAATGCTAAAATAAAAGAAGAAGAGAGAATACAAAAGGAACTTGATGATAAACAAAGGTTACTTGAATTAGAGAATAAACTGCGCATTGAAAAAGAAAAAGAGGTTTTAATTGGTATATTTAATTCTAATATAAAAAATATAAATTTAATTAAAGCAAAACAAGAAGAGGAAAAAATTATTATAGAAAATCAACAGAAGGAGTTAGAAAAAGAGCGTATTGAAATGGAAAGAGTACTGACTGAGAATACAAGAATAAAACAAGATGAAATCAAGAAAAGATATGAACATATTATTAATGATATGACTATTAGGGAAGTTAAAGAAAAAGAGGCATTAGAAAAAGAGCGAATTAGATTGGAAAAAGAGAGGGTTGAAATAGAAAGAATACAAGCAGAGAAAACAAGAATACAACAAGAAGAAATTAAAAACAGATATGAATCTATTATTAATGATATAACTAATAGTAGAATTGAAGAGAAAAAAATTCAAGAAAAGCTTGAAGAAGAAAATAGATTAATTAATATAGAAAATGAAATTTTAATAAAAAAACAAATGGATTCTGCTCTATCTATTTATGAGTCACAATTAGATCAATTAAATAAAAAACAAGAAGAATTAGAAAAAGCAGAAAAAGACAGGTTTATTGAATTAGAGAATAAAAGAAAGTTAGAAGAAGAAGAAAATGCGATTGACGAGATAGAGACTAAGGAAAGAAATAAAATTAAATATGAAAAATATATATCTGAATATAATAATTATATTCATGAACAGAATAAGTTAATAGAAGAAGATAAACAAAGACAACTTTTATTAGCAAAAGAATTAGAAATACAATACGAAAAAGAGGTACAAGAAATAGAGCTAGAAAATAAAATAAAACATGAAGAACAATTAAAAAAAATTACTGAATCCTTAGACTATTATAAAAATCAAATAATTATTAATAAAGAAGAACAAGAACGGTTACATAAGGAGGAACAAGCAAAAATTCAAAAACTAGAAGAGTATAATATAAAAAAAAATGAAGAAATTCGTAATGCAAATATAGAAAAATATAGTAAAAAACTGGAGGCTTTTCATGAGCAGCAAATTATTTATACAGAGAATATATCTAATAACATTATTAAAGAGAAAAATGACAACCATAATGCATATATAAAATCTATTGAAGAAGATATTAGAAATAAAATACAAGATGAAAGAAGTAATAAAATATATCTATCTAAAATAGATAAAACAGTTAATTATATAAATGATTTGAATAATAGTAAGAGTAATACAGATTATCTCGTACAATTAAATGAACAATATAATAATTCAAATGTTATTACTGACGATGTAGTAGAAATTAATGATGAAGATATTATTAAAGTAGGCGACACAATATTATCATATGATCATTTTGCTTTATATAACACTTACAACTTTAATGTAGTACCTAAATTCATTTTTCAAACTTGGCCTACAAAAAATTTACCAAAAAATATGCAATGGGTTGTAAATCAAATTAAGAAGACTCATCCTAAATTTGAACATTTTATATATGATGATAATGACTGTCGTCAATTTATAAAATCTCATTTCGGTATGGAAGTTTTATGGGCGTTTGATAGATTGAAACCTGGTGCTTATAAAGCCGATTTATGGAGATATTGTATAATGTATATTAAGGGAGGTATTTATTTAGATATAAAAATGTGTCCTGTTAATGGATTCAGATTTGACTACATCCTGAAAAATGACTGGTATTGTAATGATGTAGGTCTTATTAAAGGTATTTGGCAGGGTATTTTGGTATCTAGACCAAAAAATCCTCTTTATAAATATTTAATTGAAACTATTTTAGATAATGTGAAAAATGAGTTTTATGGTTCTAATTCATTGGAAATTACAGGACCTAATATGATGTATAATCTAATAAAAAAACTTAGGATCACTATACCAACTCCGTTTGATATACAAAAATTTGTTAACACTAAAACTACTTCTATTTTAGATAGGAGATATAAGGTTGGTATATGTTTAAATGATGATATATGTTTACTAGAATATGATGAATATAGAGATGAATGTATAAGAACTGGATTACATTATGATAAAGCGTGGAAAAATAGAGATGTTTATGATAAAGATATTTTGCTTTCTAATTATGTTTCTGCAACAGAATAGTTCTTACATATTCCATATGTACGTCTATGCCATGCAGTAATACCATGTTCTTTTATTCCATCCATATGAGCTTTTGTTCCATATCCTTTGTTACTAAGTAAGTCATATTTTTCGTCTAGATGAGGATATTCATTACATAAACTTTCTATATATTTATCTCGTTCTACTTTAGCCAAAATAGAGGCAGCAGCAATAGCAGTATATTTATTATCTCCTCCTTCAATACATTTATGATTTATTTGTGAATATGTTCCGTCACTCTTATTAAAATTCATAAATGGTTTGAAATTACTACCATCAACTAAAATTATAGTATTATGATTATCTACAATACTATTATTATCCAAAATACTTCTTACAGCTTTGTGCATAGAGCTGTATGTTGCTTGTAATATATTAATTTTATCTATTACATCCTCTGATTCATATGAAATAGCATATGCTATCGCGTTCTTTTTTATATATTCAGATACTTCACCTATTTTCTTTTTAGATGAAAATCTTTTACTATCCTTCATTTGTGAATGATCAAATGGAGCTTTTTTAGGGAGTATAACAGCAGCAGTATAAACTCTTCCAAACATTGGTCCTCTTCCAACTTCGTCTATTCCGATCTCATATTTATAATCATCTCCATAATATGGTTTTAATGGTTCTTTATTAGATTTTCGCGGCATGATATTAATAATTAATAAATATTTATTAATCTTTTCAATTATTTTTCAAATTTTTACATCTATTATATATATATAATATATCATGAAATTGAAACCACTACATTTGTTTATAATATTATTAGCGGCATTATCACTAACCTGTTGTTTAGGGAATTGTTCCGTTTTTGAAGGCATGTCCAACAACCAAAGAAGTGCTACAACTTACACCGGTCCTCAAGGTAATTCTGCAACAGTGGTAAATGGAGGACAGTCTTATAACGACGAGTATAATAGTAACCAATATTCGTCAACTGATTATACGGGTCCTCAAGGCAATTCTGCAACAGTTTATACTGGTCCTCAAGGCAATTATTCTGTACAACCTGATAATAATGTAAATTATAATTCAGCGTCCTCTACATCATATAGTGGTTCTCAAGGTGGATCTGCTAATGTTTATACCGGTCCTCAAGGGAATCAAGCTGTAAGTGCTACTGGTCCTAATGGACAGACAATTACTGCTACACCACAAAATACAGTTCAGGGTGTACCTAGAAATCAAATTCCTCAAGGTGATGAAGATTTATATATTCTTAAATCTGAAGTAGTACCACCTGTATGTCCTGCTTGTCCTCAGTCAAGTGCTTGTCCTAGAGAAAAGCCTTGTCCTGCTTGTCCACCATGTGCTAGATGCCCCGAACCAGCATTTGAATGCAAAAAAGTACCTAACTACAGTTCTCAGGATAATAGATACTTACCAAAACCACTATTAAATGATTTTAGTGCTTTTTAAAGTAGTATTTTATATACCATATTAATATTGACTACTAATATGGTTTAAAAATAGAGTGTTAGATACTGTAATATGGGACGATTTTATAGCGGCGATATATCAGGAAAATTCTGGTTTGGTGTTCAAGACAGTGATGATATTAGTGAGCTTGTATCACATATACCAACAGAATCTTATATATGGAAATCATGTGGATGTTATGTAGATGAAGATGATGCTGAAGATGAATATTGTAAAGGATGTTATGATTCTATAGAATCTCATATTTTAGAAGTAGAGGAAGAAGAAAACTATGAAGATGGTTTACTATATACACAAGATCAAAATATTATTTATGTATTAGATAAAGAAACACATTATCAAGAACTTATTGATAGTATGGATAAATTGAAAACTGTTATTCCAGCAGATGTAATAAGTAAATTTAATAATATACCACAAAATGATTACATTTTAGATGCATTTACTGGAGTATTTAATGATATTTGTGCGCATACAAATATAGAAACTCATAATGAAATGGTATTACTCGCTAGATATATTTTAGGATATCAAATAGAGTATTGTCTCAGAATAACAGGTTCTTGTAATATTTGTTGTGAATATTAGATAAATAATCAATAAAAAAATTTATTATTTATTTTAACTCATAAACTATCATACTTTTTATTAAATTTTTTGCATGTTTTGAATGAAAATTGTAATCTATTGTAATATCTCTTTTATTCTTTTTATTTAAACATTTTGCTCCTCCGGGATGTAATGATATAAATTCAGTTGCATCAATAACTTTATTGCCTAAACATAATAGTATTCTCTCACTTTGTATAAATTCCTTTCTAGTTATCTGTTCATAATTTTTTGTTCTGATATAATTTCCCATTTTATTGTAGATTTGATTTATTATTTATAATACATAAATAATAAGTATTTAATTTCAATTTTTTATAAAATTTATTTTAATTAGATATAAAGACTTATTCGGAAAAATACTATAAATGGATCTCAATAGTTTTACTAGACCCGAAAATACTAATTACTCTCTACATAACAATTTGTTATCTAGTGTAAGTACACCAAGGACTACTACTCAAGTCCCGTCTATTATGACAAAAGAAATCACTCCAAATACATCTTGTGCAAATCAAAAAAGAACTGGTAGATGCTGGATATTTGCAGCAGTTAATATGCTTAGACGTTCAGTTATAACTGATACAAAAATACCTGAATCTTTTGAATTTTCACAGAGCCATGTATTTTTTTATGATAAACTTGAGAGAATGAATTATAATCTCGGTTTGATGATTAAATGTAATAATAATAAAGAAAAAGAGTTTAATATAAACTCTAGATTAGTACAGCATATATTAAAAGAACCTTTTGGTGATGGAGGTCAATGGGTTATGTTTACTAATGTAGTAAATAAATATGGTCTTGTTCCTCAAGACGCATACCCTGAAAGTACTCATAGTGCTAATTCTGCTGGAATCAATATGGTTTTATCGCGTATGTTCAGAACATTTACAAAAGATATTTTTGGTGGGAAAGGAGATAATTTTAATAAGCAGGCTGCTTTACAAAAAACATATGAAATTCTGATCAAATTTTTTGGAGAACCTCCACGTGAGTTCACTTGGAATTATAAGGCCGAAGGCAAGGTTAATACTTTTAGTGGTACTCCTATTGATTTTATGAAAAATTTCTGTAAAATAAATTTTGATGATTTTGTATCATTAACACATGATCCTAGAAATGATTACTCAAAGTTATATGGAGTTGAACATCTAGGGAATGTTGAAGGTGGTGATATAGTTAAATATTTAAATCTTGACATTGATAGATTACATGAATTAACAAAAAAAGCTATAGATGATAATACTCCTGTATGGTTTGGTAGTGATGTTGGACAATTTTTTAATTCCAAATGTGGTCTATTAGATAAAAACTCTTTTGATTATGTAAACTTTCTTGAACTGTCAGATACAATGAATAAGAGGGAGAGAATAGACTGTTGTGAGAGTTTAATGACACATGCTATGGTATATGTTGGTTATAATACCGATAAATATGGAGCTGTTAATTATTGGAAAATAGAAAATAGTTGGGGTACAGATGGACCGTATAAAGGTAATCTAGTTTGTAGTAATGAATGGTTTAAGGAATATACTTATCAATTGATTCTACCAAAAAAATATCTTAAAAGTGATGAAATTGAGTTATGGAATGGTCAAATTAGTAAATCATTTCCTTTATGGGATCCAATGGGTTCATTGGCATAAATACAATTATTTTAGATGATTAAATATAATATTTTATATAATTATTATATTTATCAAAATTATGTAGGTTTAGATTTTATACATTTTTTATCTATAGTCAAGGTTTTACATTTTTCTTTTTGTGGAACTATTTTAATAACACATTTGGCTTTCTGACCATACATTGGTTCAGTGCAACCCTTCTCTTTATTTTTGCGACTATTTTTGAAATTAAATATTTTAGGTTTGCTTGTAACACATCTTGATCTAAAATGTTCATATCTTTCTCTTACATCACAGTAAGACAATCCAGATTTCTTACCTAACATCTTGTTAACTATTTCATGTAAACTATAGACAAATCTAGAAAAGGTTTCTCTATTTTTCATATGACATTCTTTTAAAGGATGTGCTTTTAGATTACTTGCTAGATTCTGTCTACAATATTTACATGGTAATACGTTTGTGAGATTTAATATAAAATCCTTATAATGTTTTTTATCTGAAGCAGTTGGACTTACTGGATAATTAAAACTCATCGTATGTAAATAATGCCACATACTTGGTCCCCAAATAGCTGTTAACATACCATCACCACTCATATAATGTTTTCTTGTAAAAATTCGCTTCTTTTTATTTTTTTTGGTTGATCTTTTTCTAGTTTTACGCATAGTTAATATAATATAAGAAAACTTTTTATAAAAATATATATAAGTATGAGTTCTATTCTTTCAAATTATTCCGAATCTACTAAATCTATGTCTACTACATTATTTATAGCCTTAGGGTTAATACTTATTACTACATTTGTTCCTGCAATAAGTAATTCAATATTTAAATCTATAATATTCAAAATTTGTATATTTGCATGTTTAGGATATACTACTTATGTAGTGATAGTAAATACTATTCCAATAATTAAAACTCATAAGATTGATTTATTGAGGGATAGTTTATCTGGTATTAGAAAAAGTATATCTTATAATACAGCATTAATTTTATTTATACTAGTTTTAGCATACCATGTATTATTTATTTAGTTTTACTATTTATCAGTTTTAAAATTTTATCGTGGTCATTAATTGATTTAGGAAAATGTATTTGTAATACATTGCAAATAGCATGGTAATAATCAGTATTGCAGTGATACCATTGTCTTTTAATTGATATCATATTTCCAGTGGTTGCGTCTCTAAATAACATAGTAATTATTATTACAAATAACTCTTTAGATATTATTCGTAATAATACAAATCAAAAATAATTATGTTAATATATAAGTAATGTTAGACAAATTACAATCAATGATAGGAGGAGCAAATTTTAAATTAGATTGGAAGTTTTTCTTAATTATTCTTTCAGTTGCTGTACTAATTGGAGCCATCATTTATGTTTATCAAAATTATGTAGCACCAAAACTTGACCCTACATATGTAGCTAATAAAGAATTCACTCAAGGCGATGGCTCTGGAGATAATGGTAAAATAGCTCATATATATTTATTTTCTACATCATGGTGTCCTCACTGTAGATCTTTAAAGAAAGATGGGATATGGGATGAATTTACTCAAAAAAATCAGGGTAAAACAGTTAATGGATACACCTTGAATATTCAAGAGATTGATTGTTCAAATGATAAAGATGCTGAGATTAAATCTACTCTTGACAAATTTAATGTAGATGGATTTCCATCTATTAAATTACTTAAGGATGGAGATGATCCTAGTCAAGCTATTGACTTTGATGCTAAACCACAAATTGATTCATTAAACCAATTTGTATCTACAGTATTGTAAATAATATAATTATTTCTATTTTATATAATTTAGAAATAATTGTGCATAATTCTCTCCAATCTGCAATTTTTTCTTTCTAATTTTTTATTGATTTTCTAATTGATTTTCTAATTGAATTAACATCATCCTGATAAGTTATACCATTCCAATCTCCAGGAGATTTTAATATTTCCAAAGTTAACAAATCTTCTTTTATTAATTTATTTAAAAAATCAGGTAATAAGGCTTCATTTATTCTATCATATCTGTCCTCACATTCTTCTTTAAACTCTGATATCATTAAAGTTAAATCTTTCAATATTTTTGGTTGGAGTAATAATAAATTTACACTTACATAGGTATTATCTAACTCTAATTGTGAATAATATGCTCTTTCAATATTTAGTTTTTCTTGGAGTGATAAAATATTCCCTGATTTATCATTATTTATAAATCCTCTATTTGCTTTTTTATTACCTAATAATGTAGAACCTAATCTAAATCCTATCAAATAGCTTTTTGTTATAATACATTCATTTGATATTAAATCAAATGTTTTAAAATCATACAAATCATCACTATTCATCAATAGAAACGGGGTTTTTATATATGTATATGCTGATGCTAATGCGTCGGCGGTGCCAAAGGGTTTTTCTCTGAACACAGGAATTATTTGTATATTATGAGTGATTTTTTCACAAATATTATATTTTTTAGAGACAGATATTACTTCATTTATAATATCTTTTTGGTTAACTGAATTTACCACAAGATGAATATGACATACTTTAATCCTATCCTTGAGTTGTCTTATAGACATTTCAAATAAAGATTCATTATTTGGTCCTATCTTACTTAACATTTTCGGACTTCCTCCGAATCTAGAGGATAGTCCTGCTGCTAAAAATAATAATGTTATTTTTTCCATTATTATTTTTATGATATTATATTTAATTCAAAATATTTATAATTATTTCTATTTTATATAATTTAGAAATATTTGTGCATAATTCTCTCCAATCTGTAATTTTTTCTTTCTATATTCAGGGTCAATTACTAGATTAACCCATGTACTACTATCGGTTACTGATTCAAATGTTACTTGTACTGTATTTTTTAATTCAGGAGGACCTCCATTTATTGTTGATGTAGGATCACATCTCCACGCCAATTTAGCTAATAATTGAGACATATACTCAAGTATATTTGCATCGTTATCTATTTTTTTATTATATGAACTATCTGGATAGTTTACCATAAATCCTAGAATATGATCATGTTCTTCACCATCTATTGTTTCTAATGCTTGTTTTATTGGATTATTTGCTAATAAACCTCCATCTACATATAATGTATTATTTACTGTGGAAGGACTTACTACAGGAGGTAAAGCTGCACTGATTGATGCTGCTTTAATAACTGATAATTCCGGATGTGTTTTATAATTAAATACTTCCGATGTAATTTTATCAAAATTAGTTACATATAGATTTAATTCAATATTGGTTAGGTCATATAATTCTTTTAAATTTATATTAATATCCCATTCTCTAACTGCAAAAAATGGTTCTAATGTTTTTTCAAAATGACTTGAATCAATCAATCCTTTTTGAGAGAAGGCACTAAAAATCATATCTGGCGTTATTTCATATAATGTATTCCAAGGTCTATTTATAAAATAATTATATAAATCATCCCAATCAGGATTTAATAATATCATTAACCCAATTAAACCTCCACATGATGTACCATGTATACTTTTTAATTTATCATATGACCAAATACCTTCCTTTTTCAATTTACATAAGGCTCCTAATAAAATAGGGAAGTTTGCTCCACCTCCAGGTATAATTATATGTTTAATATTCATTTAATTATAATAGTAATATTTTTTAAAGTTTTTTCTTTAACTAATGTAATAATATGACGCATATTTTTAATCTAGGAGAACTTGATGATTTTAATGAAAAAATAAATTTGGACGATCTTTATGAAAAGAAAAGAGACCATGATATATCAAAGCTTAATATTTTCAATAAATTATTAGGTCGCATTCATAGTAAAATAAAATTAACATCAAGACAAAAACATGACGAGCAATTTTGTTGGTTTGTAGTACCAGAAATGATGATTGGTGTTCCTAAATATGACCAGGGTGCTGCTATTGCTTACATAATGGATAAATTAACAAATAATGGATTTGTTACAAAATATATTCATCCAAATTTGATATTTATAAGTTGGAAACATTGGATTCCTGCATATGTCAGAACTGAAATTAAAAAGAAAATGGGTGTTAATATTGATGGTTATGGTAATGTTATAAATAAAGATGAAAAATCTAAAAAAGAAGAGACTGATCCAAATATGCTAGTTTTCAATAATGCAAAAACATTAAATATCACATCAAAGGATAAAAAGGATTATAAAGCTATTACTGATTATACGCCTTCAGGTAATCTAGTTTATAACAAAGATCTGCTTAGTAAAATAGAAACACGTTTTGGAAAGTAATTTTATAAAAATGGATTTGTCTAAATAAACAAGAAAAATGCACGTTTTTCAATAGTCATTTTGTTATCGGTTTTTTTTGGATATTTTTCTATTTTTCATTTATTTTCTAAGAATCAACAATAAAAAACGTTAAAAACTTATATTTTATAGGACGATGTAAATACCAAAATATAGTTACGTAAGATTTGATGTAAGAATCTTATGTAAGTGCCGTTTTTTGAGTAAAAAAAAGTATATTAATAATCAACAAAATCATTTAGGAGCATATTTATATATAGCATATATATAGCATAAATATGCTCAAAAAATATGCTCAAAATAAAACCGAAAGATTTCATTGTGAATCATGTGACTATCAAACGTCTAAAAAAAGTTCATGGAATCAACATTTAGCCACACGTAAACATATGAATGCTACTAAATGCTATATTAATGCTACTAATGCTATACAAAAATATGCTCATGATTTATCAGACATAACATGTAGTGTATGTGGTAAAGAATATAAACATTATAGTAGCCTCTACAGGCATAAAAAAATATGCTCAGAATATGCTCCTGTTAAAACATATAATAATGAATTGATCACTATGACAAAAAATGAATATGAGCTAGCTTTGGAAAATAGAGAATTAAAAGGTAAACTAAAATCTTATGAAACATCTTTATTACCTAAAGCAATTAATACAGCTATTAATAGTAGTATTAATAGCAATAATACTCAGAATATTAATATCCAACTTCATTTAAATGAGAGATTCTCTAATGCTGTAAATTTCTCTCAGTTTTGCGAAGATATTAAAGTAAGTCTGAAAGAGCTTCAGTATACTTCAGAACATGGGTATATTGAAGGAGTAAGTAATATTATGATAAAAGCAGTTCAAGATATTGAAACTAATAATAGACCAATTCATCATGTACCTAATCATCCAGATAAAACACAGCAGGGTCTATATATAAAAGAATGTGATGAATGGTCTAAAGATATTGATGGTAAATTTGAAAAAGGTATTGATTCTATTACACAAAAACACATAGATGCTTTAAAAGAATGGGAGGAACAAAACCCTGGATGGTTTAGTACTGAGAGCGGACAAGAAACTTATAATTCAATGGTTGCTCAAATAACAATGTGTGTTGCTAAAACACGAGAGAAAATAAAAAAGTTAATATCTTCTCAGGTTAAACTTCCTCCACCGCTTATTGAAAATAAAAAAATTTAGTACGATAATGGTTTAAGATTGTTTAAAGCTTTACTTTTTCCATAAGATTCACATGTTAACATCATATAATATTGACCATTCCAATAAGCTAATATACTGTTTATTATTGCGACTGTTAACTCATTATTATTTGATGGATTTAATAATTTTGGTAAACCTAAAAATAATGTTAGCATACACCCTGGACTTCTTATCCAAGTATTAATATGTTTATATGCTAATTTCTCTCGTTTTTTATGTATATATTTCATTTTAACTAACCATAACAACCCATAATCTAACATACCAGGTAATCCAGTCATAAACCATAGCGCACAGGAAGTTTGTTTTGTTGGATAGTAAACTGCTAACGGACCAGTTACTCCAACCATTAATATATGATGAGTCCAATCATGATGATTAAGTTTTTTAAAGAAAAATACACAATGATAAAGATGTGCTATTATTGCACTCTTTACACTTAACATTGAATTATTGGA
>TARA_B110000003_G_scaffold238819_1_pt1 | contig 16329 bp, 9 predicted proteins | sample TARA_B110000003 | Tara Oceans TARA_B110000003 (sample SAMEA4396424) | marine metagenome | biome: Westerlies Biome; feature: [SRF] surface water layer (ENVO:00010504); material: water (ENVO:00002006), including particulate matter (ENVO:01000060) such as... | depth 5 m
AGGGTTTTTGGCTTTTTGTGTGAGGCCGATGGGCGAAAGTGTGGCAGAAAAGTGTGGCACAAAGCTTAGTTTTACGCCAGTTCTTTCATTTTGTTCAACGGCCACTCACCATCTGAGTTGTTCCTGAATTCTGGTAAAATGCGGTGCAAAACACCAGCGTAGCCAAGGGTTTTGCAACTTCGAGCCATTTGTTCCTTGGGACAAATTGCGAAGAAGATCCCATAGCTCAACTGGATAGAGCATTTGCCTTCTAAGCAGACGGTTCGGGGTTCGAGTCCCTTTGGCTCCACTTTATGTGAATTCTTTGTGGTTAGAAAGACTGCGGGAATGCGGCTTACAGCCTGCATCTTGCGCTCAGAAAGGTCTCCTAGCTCCAAAGAAGGAATGCACTGTTTTGCAGTGTTTTCCAACATTGTCCATCTCTAAGTCATGGACGAATTCATGGACGAGGAAATCTCTCCTCTTTCGAAGCCATGAATACCACCTTTCGCGCCAGAACCATTCCCACCGCTCCAGATGAGCTCTCCATGAGCCTTGTCTGCCGCTGGGGTGGTTTGCAGTTGGAGGTAGGTCTCAGCGAAAGGATTCCTGCATCTGCTTGGAATGAGAAAAAGCGAGAGCTGAACAGAAGGCATGGATGTGAAGCCGCTCGGCAAGCTGTGATTCAATTGGATCATCGATCGAGTGAAGTCAAAAGGCAATTCCAGTTCCTTTCCAACAGCCTTCATCGGCTGCCCACCTCCGATGAATTTCGGTCCTTCATGAAAGGTCAATTCAATCCATTGACTGGAGAGAAGGTGCCTTTCCTGCAATACATCGAATCCTTCATCTCTGAATTTGATCAACGGCCCATGCGAGGTGACCTGGTGAATGGATCCAAGGCGACCCGAAAGAAGTATCAATCCCATCTCAACATTTTGAAGGTGTTTGCTCAGGAAGAAGGTGAAGAGCTCACCTGGGAAAACATGAATGGAGCGTTCTGCACCAAGATGAAAAAGTGGAGGGCACGGCAGCCAGCGAAGCGATTCACGCAGGCTCAAAGCGCTGGGAGCACAACCGCTCAAACCACCATTTCTCGATGGGTAAAAGCGGTCAGGGGATGGCTTTCAATGGCGCATCGCGAAGGCATTCACCCTTTCAAACATTTCCAACATCCTGATTGGAAGACCAAAGAAGGAGAGGTGCTCAGATGGGTCCTCTCAGAGGCTCAATTGAGGGCTTTTAAGGACTTTAGAGTAATCGACTCACGAGGCGGAGAAGGACCGCCTAGAACAGGCTTAAAACGCGTCAAAGACCTCTTTGTGGTTCAATGCCTCACGGGTGTCCGATTCAGTGATTTGGAAAAGGTCATTCAAAGTTTCAATGAAGACCCAGATCGAGCTGTCATTACCATCGTAACGGGCAAGACAAAAGCCCAGGTAACGATTCCTGTGCATCCTTGGATTGTTGAAATCGCCTCGGATTATTCATCCATGCAGTTGCCGCTTGCAGGAAGCTCGCAGAAGTTCAATCAGCAGCTGAGGCGCATTGCTTTGGAGTCTGGGCTGTTTGAGGGTGCTTTGGACAAGCCAAGCATTGATTCAGTAGGAAATGCAACGGTGGAGCGCACAACACAATGGGAACAGCTATCCTCTCATACCGCTCGCAGAACCTTCGCTACAATGGCCATCCAGAAGGGCGTTCCCACCAAAGTGGTCATGAACATCACAGGGCACAACACAGAGCGCGAATTCAACAAATACGTCAACATCTCAGGAGAGCAGAATGCAGAGATTTTTCGATGTTTTTGGCATTGAATGGTTTAAATTTTGCCTTTCAAATTCAAATCAAAACCAGATTGTTCGACGCCAACTTCACCGCAGGAGGATTGCTCTTGACTGAGCTCAATAGCCTGAAGCCCATTTTGCTTGGCGATCACGTTGTTGAAAAGCTGAAGGAAGAGGAAGGCATGAATGCGTTTATCGCTATCAAAACAGAAGGTGCGAGAAAGCGGATTTTGTCGGAAGTGAAGAGGCGGTGGGAGTATGCGCCGGAAGGGTTTTGGCCTTTGTTTTTTGAGTTGTCTGCGAAGGAGCAGGCTCTCGCAGCATTTTACCTCTGCCTGAAATCGTACCGATTGGTGTTGGAAATGCACCTCGAATTGGGTGTTCCAAAGTTCAAAACGGGAGGGGATTTGACACGCTATGATGTGACCTTGTTCCTGGATACCCTGTCAGGCAACAACGAAGATGTGGGGACATGGAGCTCCATGACGCTGGACAAGTTGAACGGCCAATACCGAACGGTTCTTCGGGATTGTGGGCTCATGGAAGGCGAGCGAGTGAAGGCTGTTTATGGCGTTGATGAAGTGCTCTGGTCATTTTTTAAAGAAAAAGGAGAAGATTGGTTCTTAGAGGCCTGCTTCATCGAATAACGGGGTGCCATGACAATCGAAGAACTATACACGCTGCTTTCGGACAAGGATTTCAAGGACCCTGCCACAGGGAATTTGTTTTTCCCGGCCTACATGTATACCTACGATCCTGAGAAGGAGTTAGAAGTGGATGCGGAAATCACCTCCATCAAAGAGCGATTGCATCGCCCCAACACCTATGTGGATGTACTGGTGATGGATGTTTTCGAGGAGATACTTGCATGCCTCAAAGAGCAGAGTTTGCTGGGGAATAACAAATTGGACTTTTACCTCGAAAAAGAAACAGAGAATCCGGAGGCCGTGGTAAAAGACGTAAAGGAAGTCGCGTATAGCGATGCTCTCATGAAACAACTCAGCTCAAAAATTCAGGCCCATCTCCAATCGGCGGGTGAGTATGAAAAGGCCTACGTTTTTCTCAAAGGATTTGGTCGTGCTTATCCCTTTTTGAGGGTGAGCCGCTTCATGAGCAATTTCGAGCAGTATGTCAAAGGCTACAAGCTCATCATGTTTTACCCTGGTGAGAAGAAAGGGTCGGCTTACCACATGTTCAAGCTCTTGCAGGACGATCATTTGTACAGGGCCATTCCGCTAATCAATGAAGAATCATGAAAATTCAAGCATTATTTGACCGCGATATTCATCGGAACATCAATCCTGCGGTTACAGCAGGTGATACAAGCAAGGCGACGGTCAGCGCAGAAATCGAAGAGTATGTCTTCACAGACAATCTGATCTCCGACTTCTTCATCATGCTGGAGTCCGTGCTCAACAAGAAAAAGGGCAAGACCGGCATCTGGATCAATGGCTATTATGGATCGGGTAAGTCCCACTTCATCAAGTACATCCACTACCTGCTGGATGCTGAAACCCAGGACTTAGCATTTCAAATGCTCGCCAAAGCAGTGGATGACTATGATGGGATGAAGCCTGGAGCCAACTCAGACATCACCAAAGCGAATTTGCAGCTCCTTCAAAAGCGAGCCGCTGCGGCCGCCTGTGATGACATCTTGTTCAACGCCGAGGCGGAATCATCGGATGGGGACGAGCGGGAGCGTATGACGCGCATCCTGCTCAGCGTTTTCAACCGCCACCGCGGATACAATTCATCCAACATTCAGCTCGCTTTGCTCTTGGAAAAGCGATTGGATCAAAAAGGGGTGTTTCAAGACTTCAAGGCTGCCGTCCAGGATGAATTGGCGAGCAATTGGGAGGGACAAGCTTCCGAAATTGCTGCTTGGAGCCTGGACAAGGTGCTCAGCATTGCCAATCGCCTCGATCCAGACCTGGATGTCGTGAGCATGAAAGCCGCAATCTTGGACAAGGATTTCAAGGTGAGCATTGTCGATACCCTGATACCAGAATTGAAAAGTTTTGTTTCTTCCAAAAACGACCCCAACTACCGGCTGCTTTTCTTGGTGGATGAAATCTCGCAATATGTGGGCTCCAACAAAGCCATTCTGCTCAATATTCAAAGCATCATTGAAGAGGTCAGTGAAAATTGCAATCACCAGGTGTGGATTGCTTGCACGGCCCAACAGTCGTTGGAAGAAGTGTCGAGCAATGTGGACGGTGTCGGAAATGTCAACGAAGATTTTGGTAAGATTTTGGGGCGATTTGATACGCGCATTAGCCTTCAGAGCAACGACGCGGCCTACATCACCCAACGACGTGTATTGGACAAGAACAGCGACGGGGTGCGTCAACTCGGAGAGATGTTTGACGCCAATCAAGATTTCATCGAGAATCAATTCAAGATTTCACATGAGCTGTACAAGGGTTATGGCAGCCGAGATGAATTCATCTCGGCTTACCCATTTGTGCCCTATCAATTCAAATTGATTTCGGATGTGTTCAGCGCGTTCCAGTCGCTGGAGTTTGTCATCAAAGAGGTAAAGGACAACGAGCGCTCCGTCTTGGGCATTACCCACTCCACGACGAAGGACAACGCCCACATGGATGTTGGGCGCTTCATGTCATTTGATGCGTTTTACAACGGGCAATTCAGTCAGAACCTGACGCAAAAAGGGTCCAAAGCAATTGAAAATGCATTGAGCATAGAATATGTCCGAGGCCATGAATTTGCCCAGCGGGTGGTGAAAGTGCTCTTTATGATTTCGAACCTCACCGATAGCCAGCGCCAGACATTCCCCTCCACCATTGAGAACATGACGGTGCTGCTGATGGAGGAAGTGGATCAGAACCGAAAGAAGCTTCAGGATCAAATCCGAACGGTGCTTGAAAAGCTCCAAGAAGGAAGCATTCTCAGGGAAGAAAACGGGAGCTATTTCTTCTTCAACGAAGATGAAATGGAAGTCCAAGCGCTCATCAACAATCAAACGGTTGGCATGCACGACCGATTTGAAACATTTTGGAAGCAATTTTTCACCAAGTTGACCAATATTCGAAGCAAGCCTCGTTTTGGTGAAAACGATTTCCCCATGTCTCAATCGCTCGAAGACATGGTGTTGATCCCCGCAAACAAGACCAAGTTTGCAGTGAAAGTGCTGCTGACGGATGATCGGAATGCCGATGAGCTGTCATTGAATTACCCGAAAAATGAACTGGTGATTTGCATCAACGAGTGGTTCAATCAGGATGACGCCTTGAAGAGCAATTTCAACTGGTACTGCAAGACCAACAAGTACTTCATCAACAACAGTGGAGGTGCTACTGGTCGACGCAACAAAACCAATGAAAACTTCCAGGTACGGAACCAGCAGTTGGAGACCGAAATCATGCAGGCCTTGAAAATGCGGTTCAAGGAAACCCGATTCATCTCACAGCAACAGGTATTGGAGGCCTCGGACATTTCAGGCCCCACCCCCAAGGACCGCCTAGAATATGCCATTGAAAAGCACCTGTCGGCCATATTCAGCAAGCATGAGCAGTGCAAGCAGTATGCTCAAAACCAGCAAGGCCTCAAGGAAAGTGCGGCGAGTCGACAAACGTTCATGTCCAACGAATTGGAGCCGGCGGAAGCATTGGTTAACCAATTCATTTCGGCCAACAACGATGAGGTCTTGGTTCAGGATGTCATTTCAAAATTTGAAGGCGAGCCCTTTGGCTGGAAAGAATATGCCACGCTGGACGTCTTGATCCATTTGGTGAAGAAAAAGCACCGCGAGTTTCGCTACAACAACAACCCGCGCCATGATGTGGTAGACTTCATCAATAAGGCCCTGAAGTCAGGTGAAAGGAGCTCTTGCGAAGTGGTCGGAGCGCAGATCATTCCCCAAGCCCTGTTGGATGGCGCCCTTGCTGCTTACCGCAACATCTTCAACGAAGAACTTCCGCACACTACGGACATGGACGCTCTGTTCGATGGGGTGGTGGCAGCACTCAAGCAGCATCTATTGGGCTATAAGGATTTGCAAGAACGGTACTACGGGGAACGGCCTTGGGGCACCGTGTTTCACAAGGCGGTGGACCGATTGCGAACGTGGAGCGAGGTGCGCGACCCCGAGCGTTTGTTCAAGCAGCTGGCCGAGGGGCAAAACGAAGCGAAAGAATTGATGGACCTCGCCAAAGGCATCCAAGGTTTTGCTGAGAGCAATGACCGCGCTTACGTTGCCCTCCAGGGTTTCATGGATGATGAATCTGGAAACTTTGCTCAGCTGAACGAGGCTGACCAGAAGAAAGCGGCGACCATCACAGAGATCCTTCGATTGGAAGACCCACGATCGCAATTCCGCGTGGCCATGACAGCTAAGGAGGAGTTGAATGCAGCATTGGTCGAATTGTCCAAGGACACCCGCAGCCGAGTTGCGAAGGCATACCAAGCCATTTACACCGACCTGCAGAAGGAAGCGGAGAATCTAGGTGTTACATCTGACTCCTACACAGCAAAGGCAGTCAAAATGGATGCCATCGCCGCGGAAAAAACAATCGCCGGACTTCAGAGCCTTGAGTTTAATGCGGACACGTTTCGCCAGTCCGAACTCCACAAAATCATCGCTGCAGCAGCGCCCGCATCGGATGAGCCTGGAGGCCGATCTGTAGAGACCATTACCTACCAACCCGGGCAACTCGCCAACATCATTTCCAATGCGCAGGAGATGGAGGCCTATCTCACCAAGTTACGAGCGGACCTCGAAAAACACTTGGGAGAAAACAAAACTATCATCCTCGATTAAGATGAATTTAAAATCATTCGCACAGACATCCAGGACGGTATTGATGGAGGGCGTGGTCCGTCGCTTGGCCTATTGGGGCTTCCGCCCCGATGGAGCAACAGGCGATGAACCACAGAAGGTAGCGGGAGGGTACATCATGCGCGGAGACGTGTTTGACGATGCCGTGGTGCCCGAGCGCTGGTCTGCGCTCAACCGTGCCATTTCAGCGAAGGGTTTTGAAGAAGTGGTGGAAGAGGCCGCCTACACGTGGTTCAACCGGATGGTGGCGATGCAGGTACTGGCAAAGAACGACTACGAGATCGCCCAGTTGGAATTTGCAAAGGATGACGACACCACCCCGCTAATGCTGCAACGTGCGCGTCGTGGCGACATGGCATTTTTGGAAGCAGAGGAACAATCGCGTGTCGCAAAACTCCTGGCAACGTTTACCAAAGACCAAGAAGCCTTTGCACAGCTCTTGACCGGGTACTGCCGCAGTCACCGCACGCTCAGCAGGGTGTTTGGTAAGCCGGACGATTACACGGAACTTTTGTTGCCCGATGACATGCTGCAAGAGGGTGGCTTTTTGCATCTGCTCAATACCGCAGAGGCCCTGACCGACGAGGAATTCCAGAAGGTGGAACTCATCGGTTGGCTCTACCAGTTCTACATCTCCGAGAAGAAAGATGAGGTGTTTGATTCATTTGGCAAAGGCAAAAAGGCCGAAGCCAAAGACATCCCCGCCGCCACTCAAATCTTCACCCCCAACTGGATCGTGAAGTATATGGTGGAAAACACGGCCGGAAAGGTCTGGCTCGATAAACATCCGAACAGTCCTCTGAAAGGCGAGATGAAGTACCTCGTCGAAAACGAATCGGATGGCACCCGTGAGCCGATCATCAAAGACGTCGAGGAACTCACGCTCATCGATCCCGCTTGTGGTTCGGGCCACATCTTGGTGGAAGGCTTCGACTTGCTGTACAAGATGCACATGGAGCGTTACTACAGCCCGGAGGATGCGGTGGATTCCATCTTGAAGCACAACCTCTTTGGACTGGACATCGATGACCGTGCTGCCCAGCTGGCCACCTTTGCGGTGCTGCTCAAGGCCGCTCAATGCGACCGGAATGTTTGGAGCCGTGACGTCCTTCCCAACGTGCATTCCATGCCTGAGAAGCGGCCGTTTGGGCTGCAGGAGGTGAAGGACTTCTTGGGAAAGGACGGAGTGAAGCACGCCACAGAATTGGATCTGTGTTTGATGAGCATGCAGGACGCCAAGAACCGCGGTTCGGTGATGAAGCTCAAGCTCAGCTCAGAAGCGCATGACTTTGTTTCCCAGCGGTTCAACGAGCTGAAAGAAGCCAGCTACCGCGACTTCAATGAAGAGGCCGTTCTCAAGGACATCGCTCCGTTCATTCCGGTGCTCCTCGCGCTCACTCGGAAGTACACATCCGTGGTAGCCAACCCGCCTTACATGGGCCAGAAGAACATGAACGCCGATCTCAAGAACTACGTCAATAAGCACTATCCGATTTCGAAGTCGGATTTGTTTGCGGTGTTCATGGAGAGCTCATTGGCTCAGGCGTCGAAGCCGGGCTACGTGGGCATGATCAACCAGCATTCCTGGATGTTCCTGTCGAGCTACGAAAAGCTGCGTGTGCACCTGCTCGAAAACCACAGCATCGTGAATATGCTGCATTTAGGTCCGCGCGCGTTCGAGGAACTGAGCGGGGAAGTTGTGCAGTCCACGGCTTTCGTGCTCGCTAATGGCGGCGGACAAGAATCAGGGGCGTATCACCGGCTTGTCGATGAGCGAAATATTCATGAAAAAGAGGCTGCATTTCTGGCTCAGCGATCTTGCTTTTTAAGCATCCCCCAAACCAACTTCTCAAAGATTCCGGGGAGTCCGATTGCCTATTGGGTGAGTGAAGCAGTCGTGAGGCTTTTTTCGAAAGAGCAATTGTCAGATCTGGCCGTACCAAGACGTGCAATCCAAATAGGAGATACTCAACGCTTCAGAAGAAATTGGCCTGAAGTTTCGATTAAATCAATGGAAATAGCGCCTGCGACAGCTAGAGGTGCTGGTGGCCCCGAGAAATGGTACTTGGCGGCAAATGGAGGGACAAGTCGAAAGTGGTATGGAAATCTGGACTATGTTATTCTCTGGGGAAATCATGGGGAAATTGTGAAGTCCACGGGTAAGTCCATTGTCCCAAATGAAGACCTCTACTTTGATGAATGCGTTGTCTGGAATCGCATAGCTTCGAATGATCTTTCATTTCGACATCACGACGCCGGAATGATTTGTGGTGATGCTTCACCTTTCCTGCATTCAAGAGACCTAAAAACTCTCAAAAAACTTCTAGCCTTGATGAACGGAGTTGTTGGTGAATTCAAAATGAAAATATTGAATCCAACATTAGCCGTACAGACTGGCTCGGTAGCAAAAATACCAGTTTCACCACTAGTCGAATATGGAGGTGACCTTATCGAACAGTCGGTAAATTTTTGCGTTTCGATATCTCGCAGAGACTATAATCAAAGAGAATACTCAATGCAATTCTCCTACTCACCGTTAATTCAAGCTTCTCAAAATTTAGAAACAGCATTCTACAATTGGTTGCACAAAGCTTCTGACGACTTCTTCCAACTCCACAAGAACGAGGAAGAACTCAACCGCATCTTCATCGACATCTATGGACTGCAAGATGAGCTCACGCCTGAGGTGGCATTGAAAGACATTACGATTCTCCAGGAGGAGTTGGATAAAAAAGACCTTGAGGCACTGGAAAGCACGTTCCGAGACCACGGTGGGCAGCCGGTTGAACTGCCTATCGACCGCGATGAGGTCATGCGCCAGTTTGTGTCGTATTGCGTGGGACTGATGATGGGGCGCTACCGATTGGATAAGCCAGGACTGAACATCGCACACCCCAACCCCAGTGCAGAGGAGCTCTCGAGCTATGAGCACAACGGCCACCGCATCGAGATTGACGACGATGCAATTTTGCCGCTGATGGGATCGGACTGTCAGTTTCCGGACGATGTATTGCATCGCATGCAGGGGCTATTGGATGCGATTTGGGGAGGCGAGACACGGACAGCCAATTTGAATTTCATGCAAGCGTGTTTGGGCAAAGACCTCGAGAAATACCTTGTCAAGGACTTCTTCAAAGACCACTGCAAGCGCTACAAGAAAAAGCCCATCTACTGGCTGTTCAGCTCGCCCAAGGGTGCGTTTCAGGTTCTGGCCTATATGCACCGAATGAACGCCTTCACGGTGGAGAAAATTCGGTCGAATTACCTGTTGGATCACCTGCGTCATTTGCGGCAAGAAGAGCAGTTGCTGGCTGGAAATGAAGCGGGGCTCTCGAGCCAAGACGGCAAGCGCTTGGATCGATTGCGCAAGGACATCGCTGAGTGTGAAGTCTATGACCTCGAGCTCAAAGATGTGGCCGATGCGCAAATTGCATTTGACTTGGACGCTGGGGTGACAGAAAATCACAAATTGTTTGGAAAGGTGGTTGCCAAAATCAAGTGAGCATGATTGCAGAAAAAACCCAAGATTACTTTTCGCGCTACCCGCAATTGAGGACGCTATTTTTCTTTGATGAGCAAGGAACGCAACGCGAGGAAGTGCTCGGCCTCTCGGTGTCAGGCGTTCGCATTGCATCCCTGGACGACAATGCTTTCACCCTGAAGACCCGTCTGGCAACGGAATGGCGAGATGAAAAGGTGCTTGTCTACGTGCCCCATGCGCGTCCTGCAGATCAAAAAGCTTTCCAGGCATTTCCGCTGCTGGGCGAGATGATTGCAGGCAAAGTGCTCGAGCTGAGCAGCACCGCGGATTTCATGGAGACTTTCGCCTTGCCCACCCAAATGCGTTCTTTGATTCACAAATACATGGGGGAGTTGCAGTACAAGCAAGTCCAGGCGGTCTGTGCCCCACTGCTCAGCCGTCGCGTGTTTGAGGAGTCGCCGCTTCAGCGGGCTTTGATTTCTGCTTTTCTGGACTTCAAGCGACCGGAAGATTGGCAAGTGCTTTCAGGCCGCGTGCTCATCATTGCACACGATGCGGATTCAAAAAAATGGGAGGCACTGACGCGCAAGCTAGAAGGCAATGGCTTAATGACTTTGATGATCGATCGGTTTGCAGAAGCGACCGGCCTTCCGCTCGAAGCGTGGTCACAAGAAGCCATGGAAACTGCCGCGCAGGCCTTGCGCTACAATCAAATCACGTTGGGCTTGCCTGCTTCTGCAGACGATCCCTACCAGCAGTTGAATGAGAAGCAAGAATCCCGGTTGACTTCCATGCAGCAATTGCTCACCGTTATGGAACAGCACGGCTCGTTGAAGGACAAATTTGAGCGTGTTTTAAGGCGTGCAGACGAACGCGTCATTGGCCAAAAGCTCATCGAGGTGTACGGCATCGAGGCGGAGTTTGCGGAGTACACTCCATCCATGGTGTGGAAGGTGCTCAGTGATCTGGTGCCCGATGTGCAGTCAGTGCCGGAGAGCGTGCTGAATCGCGTTCAAAAAAACTCAACCCTGCACTTGGCGCTGTCCGATGACGCCAAATCTGTCATGAAGATCATAACAGGCGCTGCGAAATGCGCTGTCATGATTGAGAAGGCGGGCAATTGCATTTGGGATCGCCCGGATGAGTACATCGCCCACTACACGGAATCGGGGTATGCAGTGGATCAAACATTCCGTCACGCAGTCCATGCTTGGCGTTCCATGGACCAATCTGTTTTGAGCGCAGATTTGATCACGGGATTGGAGGCACTCATTGATTTCCTCAATGTGACCTACGAGGCGCACCTGGAGCGCTTGAACCGAGAATGGCTGAAGTGTTTCGCAGAGAAGTCCTTTGCCTATGAGAACCTGACGGTTCCGCTGCAGCGCCATTTTTATGCAGACAAAGTCGCTGATGCCGGACAAAAGGTAGCTGTCATCGTTTCCGATGCACTGCGCTACGAAGTGGGCCAATCCCTTTTGTCAGAACTGCACAAGGATGCGAAGAACACAGCCACCATGGGCCACATGTTGGCCTGCATTCCCTCGCGAACAAGCGTGGGGATGGCCATGTTGCTTCCCGGTGAAAAGGCCTGGACGGAGTCTGGAATCACAGCCGCTGGCATTTCAACCGAAAGCACACACCGAGAGCAGGTCCTTCAGTCGGTGAATGCGAATTCAGCCGCCATCCAAGCGAAAACCTTGCTCAAGATGAAGCAGGATGAGCGCCGCGAGATTTTCAAACAAGGCGATTCCGGTCTGGATCGAGTGGTGTACATCTATCACGATTTGATTGATTCCACGGGGGATAAGCGGGCTTCTGAAGACCAGACATTTCGAGCCGTCGAAGACGCAGTGGAGGAGTTACAGAAGTTGATTGGATACCTCCATGCAACGCTGGCGGTTGCGAAGGTCTATGTCACAGCTGATCATGGATTTCTGTACAACGATCGAAAACTGAAAGACACCGACTTAGAAACCCACCCGTTGGGCCAAGAAGATGCTCAATTCAAGCACAACCGTTGGGGAATCAGCGGTGAAATACTCGACCTGGGAACACATGGCTACTCGGTCCCGATTGCGAACGCCACGGGGTTGAAATCCGATTTGTACGTGCACATTCCGGCCTCTACCAACCGCTACCGTCACACGGGTGTTGGGCATCAATTTGTGCACGGTGGAGGATCGCTCCAAGAGTTGATCGTTCCACTGATTGAAAGCTCAAGGAAGGTGGAAGAAATCTCGCGCAAAGTGGGAATTCTGATTCCAGAACAAGGCAAATTGAAAGTGGTTTCGAGCCGCATGAAATTAACCCTCATCCAAGAGGATCCGGTCAGTCATTCGGAAAAGCCCCGCAACATCTTTGTGGCACTGATGCATCAGGCGGGACACGTGGTGAGCAACCAAGAAGAGGTGTTGCTGGATTCCACAGCCGAAAATCCCTCGGAACGGTCACAAGTGGTCGAGCTCACGCTGACGCCTGAAGCCTCAACGGAAAATTTTGTCAAACTCAGGGTCTGGGACACTGAAGATTCACTCAATGCATTGGCTGAAATCACTATACCCAATCAAACCCTCATTCAACCCGATTTCTAATGGCACTCAAGGAAAAAATAATCGCTGCATTTGAAGGGAAGGTGGTTCGCAAGGACCTCGTCTCCCTCGTCAAAGGCAACAATCCTGTTCCAGCCTATGTGCTGGAATACCTGTTGGGCCAGTACTGTGCCATCGACGATGAAGCCATCATTGCAGAGGGCGTTGAGAAGGTCCGAAATGTCATCAAAGACAATTACGTGCACCGTTCTGATGCAGAGGTGGTCAAGCACAAGATCCGATCCGTAGGCAGCCACAAGGTCATCGACAAAATCAATGTCGTCCTCAACGAGCGTAGCAATCAATACCAAGCCGAATTCTCGAACCTCGGACTGCGCGGTGTGCCCGTCTCTGATTTCATCGTCGACACCAATCAAAAGCTCTTGAGTGGGGCGGGCGTTTGGTGCATCCTGACCATGGCCTATTCCCATGAGGATGACAGTGACATGCGTTGGGTCATTGCGGATTTGAAGCCGATTCAGGTGGCCAACGTGGATGTGGAAGATTACTGCCAGCGCAGGGCTGAATTCACAACGGAGGAATGGATGGATTTGCTCATGCATTCCATTGGTCTTAATCCGGAATTTTTCAGCAAACGCGACAAGTTTATCCAGCTCTCACGCTTGATTCCTCACGTTGAAAACAACTACAATTTTATTGAGTTGGGCCCCAAAGGGACAGGTAAATCGCACATCTTCTCAGAGCTGTCGCCCCACGGGGTTCTTGTCTCAGGTGGGGACGTCTCCAAAGCTCGCTTGTTTGTCAACAACAGCGGAAACCGCATCGGGCTGGTGGGGTACTGGGATGTTGTGGCTTTGGACGAATTCGAGCAAGAGAAAGGAGGGAAGCGCACCGATGGAGATTTGGTCAAGATCATGCAGAATTACATGGCCAACCAGAGTTTCAACCGGGGCAAGGAAACCTATCAGGCCACGGCGTCCATGGCATTTGTGGGCAACACCAAGCACAATGTGCCGTACATGCTGAAGCATTCGCATTTGTTTGAATCCATTCCAGAAGGCTACATCAAAGGTGCGTTTTTGGATCGGATGCACATGTACATCCCGGGATGGGAGGTGCGCATCCTCAAATCCTCAGTGTTCTCGTCTGAATACGGATTCATCGTGGACTACCTCGCCGAACTGCTCAGAGATTTGAGGAAATCCGATTACTCGCCCCTCTTGGATGGCAAAATCACATTGGATGGATCCCTGACAACCCGTGACAAAACGGCCGTTCGAAAGTCCTTCTCAGGAATGGCAAAGATTCTCTTCCCCCACAAGGAAATGACGGATGCCGAGATGTTGGAATTGCTCGACTTCTGCATCGAAGGACGAAAGCGGGTCAAGGATCAGCTGTACATCATCGATGAGACGTTCAAGTCAGAGCCTGTCGACTTCCAGTATACAGTTAAGGCTACTGGCCAAGTGGTGGCTCCAGAGACGCTGGAAAATGCCAACTACAAAGCTGCTGTGGAGGTTCAAACCGAGGAAGCACAACAGGATGCTCCGCAAGCGGCTGCGTCGACTCCTGACTTGCAACCCCATCAGACGATCCTCAAGGACAATCAGACCGGAGTTTCCTACCGCAAATTGTTTGCCGAGTACTTGAAAGGCGCCAACAACATCACCATCCAGGATCCCTACATTCGGATGCCTTACCAATTCAAGAACCTCCTGGAGTTTTGCCTCATGCTGAGCAACAACAAAAGCCCTGAGGATGAATTGAACTTGGAGATCGTGACTTGGAATGATGAGGAGCACCTTCCCGATTCCTTGGCCAACCTAGACGAACTCCAGGAGAGCCTCCATGATGCAGGGATTCATTTGACCTACCGCATCGAAAGTCACCACGATCGATTCATCATGGCCGATAACGGCTGGAAGATGACCCTCGGCCGTGGCCTGGACATCTTTGAAAAAGTCGAAGGCCGGTTCAACGTCGCGGGCATCGACCAAACCAAGCGCAAGTGCAAAGCTTGCGAGATCACTTACCTGAGGATTTGAGAGCTCTTGCATCGCGAGAATTTGTCAAACACAGCTCACCCGTATTGAAAACCATTAGCCCTTAGGGGGTAGGGGTGAATCAAATCAAGACCCTTTTGCCGTTAGACCGTCGGGTTTCTTTGAGCGTGTATACGGTCAGAATATCACCAGGGGGATCAATCATCACGATGCTTCAGTTCTCTTTTCTGGAATATGAGGAACCAGGCTGTGTGTCGCTTGGATCGAACTGAACGGTATTTCTTTTTTTCTCAGTTGAGAGTGAAGGAAGAGCCCAGTGTTGCCTTGCTAAATCCTTTCTTAAAGCAAAGTTCGATACTGGCTCGGACATGGCCAACACAAATCTTTTGACATTGCATTGACGGGAAGTTGCAAACATGGACAAACGCATGGACGATGCTTCGCAGTCCCTGTAGAATCAAGCAGATTGGGGCTTTGAGAAAGGGGTTCAAAATCCGCCGGGATCGCATTTTAAGACCTTAATCGCAAGTTAATCAGTCATTTGCGATTTACGTCCTCCACAATCTCCCCAAATGTCCCCCAATACCGTTCGTTCGGGGATGTGCTACATTGCCCCAAAAATCATACTCATGTTTCGTTTTTTGACTGCCTTTTTGTTGTGTTCTGGCGTTTTGGTTTCTGCCAACGCGCAAACCGATTCCACACGGTACGTATGCATCACCCTGCAGTCCGGCATCATGCGTTGTGGCACACTCACCATGGACGATGGCAGAGAGGTCACCTTGGAGACTCCTGACATGGGCAAGTTGATTGTGCCCAAGGCGGACGTCGTTCGCATGGTGGATGCCGAACTTGGCAAACTGGGGACCACTGTGATGGACCCACGGTCCGAACGGATGGTGGACGACAGCCGTTCGTTGCAAGCCACGAGGTATTTCTTCGCCCCTTCCGCCCACAGTTTGAAAAAAGGAGAGGGATACGGGAGTTTTTCCTTGTTGACGGGTGGCAACATTTCCTACGGGTTGGGCGAAAACACCATTGGTGGCCTGTCTGCGAGCTGGCTTGGGTATGGGCTCAACGTAAAACACAGCGTCAACATCGACGAGAAAACGAGGTTTTCTTTTGGCGCCCTTGGGCAGCTCAGTTGGAGTGGTATCTCTGGCAACAACGGCTCAGGGTATGTCTTTTTCCCCTTCATCAATGTCACACGCGGTGATGAAAACAACCACGTCACCCTTGGGTTTGGTCATTTGGGAGGCCAACGGGTGAGGCGCAGCTCTAATTGGTTGACGGGTGAAACAGACATCTCCACGAACCCGATCAAGTCCCCCATGATCAACTTGAGTGGATGCGCGAAGGTTGGGAGGCGCGCTTGGCTGATTTCTGAAAACTATTTCTTTTTCCAACCGGAGTTTTTCCCAGTGGAAAGGGTCTTTTCTGTGGGCATCAGGATTTGGAATGAGCGCAAGCAAAGGCTCAATGAACTGGCTGTGTTGGGATTGGTGGAGGAAGATGGGGCCATCCTTGGACTGCCTTGGTTGAGCTGGACTTGGCCGTTCTGAGTGGTTGTTCATGCCGTGAAGCGAGAGGGCTTGTCCCACGGACACGAGTTGTGCATGCGCGTTGAAAGAAAACGCGGAAATTTCATGGCCTCATGATTTTGGAGGTCCAATGCAGGCATCACGGCCTCTGGTCGGGGGCCCTGAACCGCTGGATGTCTCCTTGTCGG
>TARA_B110000003_G_scaffold149906_1_pt1 | contig 16311 bp, 8 predicted proteins | sample TARA_B110000003 | Tara Oceans TARA_B110000003 (sample SAMEA4396424) | marine metagenome | biome: Westerlies Biome; feature: [SRF] surface water layer (ENVO:00010504); material: water (ENVO:00002006), including particulate matter (ENVO:01000060) such as... | depth 5 m
TATTATCGATCGCATAAATATATATGTGTTACGGAGGTTAAATAATCGTACACATGCATGGATGGGTGCGTGCGTGGCACAATTTGATTTGATTTTTGCCATGAGAGGTAGGCAAAATGCCACTCGATTGCCCATCGGTTTCAAAGGTTACGTCATGTAGAGGGATTTGTGGGTCCTTCGACTTCTTGATGAAGTTTGACGCGTCTCCCGGAAGTATCTTTGCGAATGCTGTGCGGTACGACAGCGAGATTCGACCAGAGTTTCCTAGAACCGATTTTGTCGTCCGCAGACAAGGTGCGATAACAGCGGAAGTCGTTCGGGTTAGAAACGCCGCGGAAAAGTAACTCCGCTACGCATCCATACTGTCGTTTTGGCAGCATATTACGCGCTTAATGCACATTTTTTCAAGAAGGGCTGACATCGAGCAAGCAAATACCGGGCAATTATTGTGCCCGCAGCGATGTTAGTTTTCGACCATTGATTTTCGAGCATGCCAAGGAACAGCGACTCGCAATGCTATTAAAGAGGTTGCCGACTGTAAACATGAAGGTGTCTATGAGAAATTTCCCGATCGTATGAAAGCTTCATTGATTCTCTACATAGGAACTGAGGCAGCTGATCTGGACGGGCTGCCCAACAACTCTCCGGCCCGTGTGCTGGAAACTTCTCATGGTTAGTGGATACATTGACAAAATACAACCGCGCGTTTCAATTTTAAAGAATACTTATGGACACTTTCTTTCTTTTCACTATGTAGGGATACATTCCTTTGAATACTGATAGACAGAAGAACTGTCTTGACCGTAAACGCAATGAGTACACTTACCTGGTTAACAACCACGAAGAAGATATCTTAGGCACAGATGAACTCGCAGTTCTTCATCAAATCAAAATAGATTTACCGCGTACTGTTGTCTTTCGCCGATTTTTGGAATATGCTGATATTAGACTGTACGAGCGCGAGCACAACAATTTCGAGTAAAGTTTTCTTTTTGAGCTTCTTTGACCGGTGTATTCTTGCAGGGCTGTGCAACGAGTCTTATTTACTCGTGCACTCCGGAACCCTGCGTCATCTTATGTTCAAGGGATGAACGAGCTCATTGTTCCTTTTTTCATCGGTGAGAGACAATATTGTAAATCTTCTACAGTTCCTTTTATAAGGGTGAGAAATATAGGTTTCTTGTCAGAGTTCAAGACAGTACGGCCGACAGAACTAGATGTCTCGAAGATAACTGCTTCACATTTACGTGCTGCGGAGGCAGATTGCTATTGGTGCTTCTGTAAGTTTTTGGATACATTGCAAACTCACTACACTTTCGGTCAGCCGGGCATCCAAGAAGCGTGTTTCAAGGTCAAGGAGGTATGGTAGATTTATGGTATTTTGAGAGCGACTCCTCATACGTAGCTAACAGCTACTCATGCGCGTTGATAGTGAGCTGTATGATCACCTGAATCGTGAAGTATGACTTGCTTTTTATCTCTAGTATAACTGCCGGATTTGAATTTTGGGTTGTTCAGGGCGTGGATATTTTGCAGTTCACATTTCGCTGGGTGAATTGCCTGTTTCTTCGGGAACTTCCCAGTAAATTGATTCCTCGACTGATGGTAATAATATACTTTCTCAGATTCCATTGCTTCGCTTTCAAGTAAAACCGTTCATGAAGGACACGTATCTGGCTGAAGGGGATGATCTTTCTATCTTCATCGAGTATTTTTGTTTGGTTGTTCTGCTCAAGTGGTCAGAGCAGGTGCGCTGGGTCCTTCAGGTGCTGGACAAAAATATGATTACAACTCAGTCACTCACAGTTGAAAGATATGAAGTTTCAAAGTATCATGACATTCATTCAGAATCCACCGACTGAACAATGGACTCATTCGGAGGTGAGGGACATTCTCTTGTCCACATCCTGAGACAACTAATTATTGTTCTGTCTAGATGGAAATTGTTCTGTCGGAAACACATAGGTGGAGAACGATGTTTACGTCATTGCAGTTGCAGAGTTATACAGACAAGACCCCGGACAGGAGAAAAAGAGATGTTCCACCGAGACAAAAATTGAGAATTCAGGGTTAAAGAATGAGTAGTCGCCTGATCTGATGAAGAGCTCGACGTCGTCTCCAAAGATGTTGTTGAGTGGTTTGATAAAGACAGGAGGTGTAAATATTGCTCTCTGAGCTGCGCACAAGATGAGTTATTATTTGACGTGGTCACCAAAAACTCTCCTGAGTTGCCAGTTGGTCCGCAAAATGGAGTTGATGTATCGTTCCCTTCCGTAAAAGCTGTGAGTCTGCTGCCTGCTTGAACGCCCGCGCCAACATTTCTGAATCTTTGTCGCGGCTTCATGGAAGTGCAGGGTACGACCAGAAGATGCTGCCTGTGGAAGTAAGTATGAATCACGAAAGCCGTCGGTTGTTTTCAGGGACGAACCTTCAAGCTGTATTGATGGGCTAAAACTCGTCCCGCGCGCCCCCTGCATCCTGCTTGTATCTCAATGGCGGCTCTGCGAAATGCCTCCATGTTTCTTCGAACAGCGTATGAACGCCAGTGCTTTTGGATTATTATTGAAGCGTTGCTCTCAAACACATTTTCTTTTTGCGCGTCCCTGCGTCTCATTCATAAGTAAGGACACGATCGATCTTTATAAGTACGGAGGCTAATGACCTTAGCGTTGTAAAGTGCTGAAGACAAGCACCGTCAAACGTCTTTCGCAAAGTAAACTCTTTCGACATCACTTTCCCTTTTTACTCGACGGCGTGTCAACTTTCCTTCTGTTACGAGATCTCGCGACAAATGATGCCCCGAAAAAATCGCGAGCGTAGTTTGACGAGATGGGGGATGCTGGAGATGGTAACTGATTGACGCCTCTGCCTTCAAAACGCTTACCCTGCAGTTCGTTTACATCCGTCCGTTCCAAAATATATAAAAGTCATATATAGAAATCCTACATATATATATAATAATATATGTATTTATTATATATTTAATAATATATTTATTTATTAATCTTAAGATCTTAATCTATCTTATTATTTATAATTTAATATAATATATATATAATAATAATATATATATATGATTATACCCTCGCTCGAAAGTAGCTTTTGCAGAATAATGGTGCGTTTTCTCAGGTTGGTACGTAGTTCAAGTCTGGCCTGGTAGTGAAGATGTGAAATTCCACGACAACAAACTAATCGTCTGCCATGATTCGCCCGTGCTGCTTGTGAATCCAACCCACGCATTGCGTTCTGCTGCCCTGAGAACTTTGCCCATGGAAATCGGAATTGTCAGTTTCGGGTTTTCAAAAGAGTCTACATACACTTTCAGAAGGCCGGGTCGATCATTCAAAAAACGAGCAATATTGTTTGTTGACCCCTTCATGTTTCCGGTATTAATTGCGTCTGTGAACTTTTCCGGTCCAGTAATTGGTGAATAGGAAATACGTACGTGGTGTATCTGACCATCAGTGATATCTGGGATTTCGACCGTGTAACCAAGGCACGTGTCATAGTGTGCGCTGTTTGGGTCCGGGCCATTTGCGTGCAGGGCAATGTGCTGCGTGTAAGGGTCAGTACAAATGGAATTATGCCATGTGTCAAACTCAACAGCAAGGCTGTAACGAAAGCCTTGGTAACCGAGGCCATGGCCAGAAGCGCCGATGTCGCGCGAGGAAGGCAGCTCGTCTGTATTGTCACGAATCACGAAGGCAAACCCATCCCCACCAGCACTCGAACATGTGTGATCTGATCGAGTATGAACTGCTTCAGTGAATGACCGAGAGACCATTAATACATCTTTGCAACGTTTGGCCTGCTCGGCCACAAAGAATGTAAATGAAGATTCCCAACGCTGCGACACATCTTCCTTTTCACCGTACCACAATGCACCCGCCGAATGTCTCTTCGCCTGCGACAATCTCGCAGCAGAGTAACATTTTTCTTGTTCGAATAATTCTTCATGCATGCCAATATCATGTCCATCAACAGGTGAAAATTGTGAAAATGTCGACATAACTATTGAGCCACTGGCGCCAAGTCGCACTGGGCCTCGCATTGTGCCATAACCATGGTCAGCTGCTCCTCCGTATGAGTTGTAAATGACGGGTTTGGGGGCACCTGCTAATGTGCCATATTGACCAGACCCGCCACCTCCAAAATCTTGGACCCACCAGCCGCCTGAAACTCGCCAGCTCCCACCGGCCCATGAACGTCGTTCTTGCCTTGCGTAACGCTCAGTATAGTTTGTGCGTGAGTTGCTAGAGATCGTTGGACTATTTTCTCTTTGCCAAGTCCAGGAAAACCATATCTTTGGGCATGTCGGGGGTATTGGTTGACTTTCGTATTGCCATTCCATCGCGCACGTGCATTTCTGGTCAATCCAGCCGGCCGATACGTCGTAAATGTATTCATCCAGCGGGTTCCAGGCACGATTCACTAAACTGTTCACGTCAGTAATATTTTCTGAGGTGATCATGCCAAGGAAATTACCAGGAAGTTTCTTTCCGTGAAGCCTGTGATGTTTGCCTCTCCAGGTGGACCCTGTGCAATAAGGGTAGACGATTCCTTCCATGCCAGGCATTATAGCCATCGGCATAAAATCTCCTCCGTGCCAAAGCTCTGTAGCAGAGCCCTCCACGCTCACAATGTTATCCGCTCCTGGCTGCTTTGGACTATCAACGAGTTTGCTTGCTGATCTGTCTTTCCATGCTTGCACGCGGGACTGATACTGGCTTGTATAGCCGTAGTGCAATGTTTGCTGCTGTGTGTAGGTTGTTATTCTTGCAATTAATGTCGTGGGAAGCAGTGGAACCGAAAGATTACCACCCGTGGTACTATCTATAACGGAGATCGCACCGTTTTCCAGCTCATCAATAGTGAACGGACCCTCTTCTTTTCCATATACCTTCACAACCCACTCTCGCCTCTCACGTGGACTTGGAGGCGGTGGGGGCTCAAGGTACATACGACACTCGCCTTTTGCAGCATTCATAAATGTAGGGTAACCTGGCAGGTTGACGCGATCGTACCACGTCTGTGCTGTTTCCCCGCTATTGTATGTTCCGTTTGGGAAGGCTGTCCAGTTTATCCACTTGCTGGGCCCGATTGTGCGTACAAACTTGCAAGTTCTATCCATTGCAGTCCAACCACGTCCCGGAGGTTCGCAATCGTACGGCAGGCCGGTCTTATCGGCGGTACACGAAGAACAGTCGCCACCGCATATTCCACAGGCATCAACCACCAAGCCCGAACCATGTATCCCATCACAACCCAGGCATGTAGATCCGTTGTAACCCAAACTCTGACACTCACCACATGCATCAAACACAATTTTGCCTTCTTGGTTGTAATAACTTGAATAGTCCATCGTGTACGGGTCGAATGGTACGTTCGAACCCTCATCTGAAAGCGTATCTGTGTAGCACTTGTCCATGTATGAGCTCGTGCCACTGCACACACAACAACCATCGTATAGTTCTCCGGAGAAGGTGACTCCATCACAACCATTACAGGTGGCATTTATCAGATACGTGTTATTGGGATCACTTTGGTCTAAGCAAGAAAAACACCCATCCAGTGTTTTACCGCTATTTGGAACGCCGTCACAGCCACAGCAGCCGCCCTCCCCTGTTGTACACGCGGCTCGAAATTCAGCAGGTTTACTGCATCCACTTCCTACCTCCCCAAGCTCTCCAACGAAGCTCAAGAAGCGAAAGTCAGAGGATCCCGCGCAATCATCGACAATTGTTTCGCTGTTTGGAATACCATCACATCCAAGACATGTTTGATTGTCGCCGAAGCATATTCCGCAGTCGTCGACAGCTAAGTTATGTCCACCACAAATTGCGCAGTCATCTAGAAACATGGCCCCATCTGGTATGGGCTCGCTGACAGCTGATTCGGTGGTAACGCAGCCTGCGCAGCTGCTATTATCTCCATGACAAATGCCGCAGGCATCACGCGGGTTCGTCATGTTTCCAGATACGTAAATATCCCGGTAACAGGCACTGTTGTCATCTGAGGTATAGGGGTCTCTTATTGCCTCCCAACCTTTCTGGAAATACTCTTTTGCTTCTCCATACGTGGTGTAAATTGTTTGATCTTTTCTGTACCTCGTGCCCTCTGTCAGATTGTCAAGAAAATAAGCGACCAAATGTGAAGCTTGAACAAGTTTGGCTCGCCCGCGTGTCCAGGACTCTTGCGCGAACGAGTGATTCTTTGGGGGACCACCAAACATACCATCAGAGAGTGCTTTCCAGTGAACTTCACGGCTTACGCAGTCACAGCATATGTCAACGATGTTTGGCCCGAAAGCTACCCCTGCGCAGTCACAACACCAACTGCGTTTCGAAGGGTCTGACGGCGAGCAGCTCAAACCTGAGCAAACACCACAGGAATCGAGCTCGTTTGCTGAATTTGACTCACCATCGCATCCAATACAGCCACCATTGAAAAAATCTGGTATGCCCCGATGAGAGAATGAAGGGTGCGTCGGATCCTTACATTTGCCGCAATCATCCAGAACTCCCCCACCATGCACTGTATTATATCTGCCAGTGCTGCCTTCATACTGCTCGCAACTACTGCAAGTCAGGTTTGAAAAGGAGCCCGGAGGACTTGTGCACTCACCGCACGCATCGAAAACTGAAGGCGAGTTTGGCTTTTTGTCGCAGCCCTGACAAGTTGATGTATCTCCGTCACACACACCACAAATGTCCCGCTGTTTGCTATAGTACACACTGGTACCTGCATATGTCAAACGCGCATCAGCCGCGAAGGTTGGGAAACTGAAAGTCGCGTTCACGCAGGCAACTAGATTAGCGGCAGCGGCCAAGAAAAAAAAAGTAGACAGCCGTATCAACAGTGCCATATATAGTATTGCTGTGTCGTTTGAACTTGTGATCTAACCCCTCTGTAATGCACAGGTCTGCAACGGCCCGTCCATCGTGACATATCAAAATGGGGGAGTTTCGATAACGAGGCAGCCCAAATATAACTCTCGTCAACTAATCATTTATTATTACAAAAATCTTCTAGCGAGTGAGCAAACACTGTTAAAAAGTGATTACATGGGTCCGTTCCCAGGTGTATCGGCATGTATAGCCGCCGTGCATGCATGGACTTATTAAAACATGATGGGCATCATATTACGATATATTACGTATGTTTATTTATTGGGTGCTTGATTGGTTGGTTGGTTGGATGGATGTTTTAGACAATCATACCGACATTTCGTGTGCCTTTGTTAAAAATGTGAATAAATCGAGTTATATTACATATAAATGTCCTCACGTATGAGTAAACACGCATGCACAAATGTTTAACACGTGACTCAAGAAATTGGTTTATTACGTCATATGAAGGGACCAAATACATATATTGTAACGCTAAACCAACGTTCCTGAGTTAACGATGTCGAAATTTATAGCACATTCTTTACAAATAAAGGATCCCGTAAGATCGAAGCTGTAAGATCGGCTATGCCGAACTTAAACTCCGAGGTCACGTTAGCGCTATTTCCAACCCGACTTTTCTTCGCCGCGTGAGTTTTTAAACGTCTACTGATTGGCCCGTCATCTCTATTCGTCTTCTGATGTATCGTCAGTCGATCATTTTCAAAAGTCGTAGACTAAATCACCGTACGATCACCGTTTGTCACTTTATTTCTGACTACAATGCGTGCGACGGCTTCCCGTTTTTTGGAGTACGGCTTATCCGCGGCACGTCCTTATCGTTGCGCTTGGCGTGCACGTAGGCGTCGTCCTCACTCGCACGCCACTTCTGAGCGAAGCACGACGCAAGCGCGTCTTCCTAGGAGGCGGTGGTGGTTGACGTCGAAGTTGACCGAGCATCGATGAAAATGCAGACTCAAACCGTAAACTATGTGCACTTCTTCATCGAAGCAGCATCGATCAAATTCTTGACAGTCAAAGGATCTTAAGTCCCGAACCAGCCGACCGCGTCATTTCTGAGTCATAACCCCCCCAATCATTCATCAGGGAGGCACTGAAGCAAAAATAATCCTACATACAGGGTCTGAAACGTAATAACGTTACGTCATGGGCGTGTGTGAAGATATTGACAGCGCTTGGTTCGAAACGGTGAGCTCGACAAAGCAATACCTCGCCATACGCAAAGCTACGGAAAGCACTGTAGCCAATAATGGATGGACTCAAGTACCCCATATCGTTTTAATTGCGGCTCCTCCGATACGCTTGCCTGGAGATGTGTATGCTTACATCGGGTGGGTGAACGCGCTAAGATCTGCGTCTCCAGCTCATGTTTCGGCATTCATCTCAGCCTCAATATCTCCCATCCAAACAAGGCGGGAATGATGGATTTCGACGGGGCTGAACTTAAGTCATCGCACGCTGGAGTCGCAGGCAACGAAAACTGCATTGTACAAACACACGTAATTGGCCTCTTAGCGCTCTTCTGTACACTTGCGCTCAGTGTCCTGCTCGGCTATTGATTGTTGCACAATCTGGATACGCCAGTATGCTGGTTCAAGAACAACGAGGACCAAACGTGAGGATGACGCCCTGGACCTGTTTCATGCATGAAGCTGTAAACCACCGAAGGCGATGGCGGGACCATCTTGCAAGATGTATTGAGGCTTCACTTGTTGGCCGAGAGGAAATGCTAGCGTGCCTGAACACCTTTTCGGAGAGATACAACATAAGAACACCGTGGAAGAGGAAACGAATTGTTTAACGATGGAATAAATTTGGTAGGCGAGCTCTAAAGCCAACGTGAATTGTTCTTGAATATAATTTAGCATCCGATTTGTTGTTGCAAGCTGCCTCAATGATATTGATCTCCAAGTTATTTGCCAGGTTGGTTTGACTCTCGCAGTGCTAGTCGCCATGCACATCCTTGATCTTAGATTGTAGAGGTAGTGCTAATTCTTGTAATCTGGGCTGAGATGAGAATGACCAAGCGATTCCCCATCTCGTAGTTCGTCCCTGGAGAAACCTTGTGGTCCTAATAGTAGGTACTCGTGCCACCTCAAGCAAGTGCAGTATTTTCCTCAAAGTTCGCTTTTTACCACACATCGTTGTATACCAGTGCACACGCTCCCTCAGCACGAGTGACTCGTCGAAAATGCGCTGGGTAAAAGCCTCCTCTCCACCCGGATGACACATTTCATAAGTGGTGCCTCCAAAGTTAGTGCCTGGGTTGAGTTTTGCGTCCTGGATTAAATCAAAAAATGGTGGATTACACATGCAAAATGAAAATTGTTCTTCATTCTTGACGCCGAGCAATGTATTGAACTTCGAAAGGTTCCGGCTCGGAATTACTTCGCTCATTCTTCCATCTCGAATTTCGATAAGACCAGCTATTCTTGGATTGTTCCTTACGTTCTTTATAGCCGAACTCAAAGCAATGTCCACTATATCAACACCGACAAAGGACCAGCCGTTGATCGAGGCACCGAGAAGAGGGAACACGCAGCTCGCACCCACGCCTACGTCAAGACCACGTACGCTCGCACCTGTCTCAGCCACACCACTTGGCCGCGATTGTAGAAGAAGATCCTCCAACCAATGTATATAGTTGGCGCGATTGGCAACAGGTGGACACAACTGGAATCTTGGAAGGTCCCACATGCCAAGCTCATAAGCGTCGATGAGGAGCGCACTATTAAGAGCTCTCGTGACCACCCAGCTTTTAAAGTTCAACCGCCATTGACTCTCACTGCGTCTCTCAATGAATGGCTTGAGGTCTTCTTGGCGTCCAGCTACAAGCTTAAAGTTTAAATTCTGCTCCCTGAAAGCGTTGCGATAGTGCATCCGTTCTCCGTCAGGCGCGCGGGTCACTGCTCGAAATTTCCCAGCATAGTCATGCTGCACTGATGTCACTAGTGAAGTATATAAGCCATAGGCGAATTCTGCTGCAGCCTCTACCAAACCAAGGTCTAAACTCGTTTCTACCTCGCCGATCTCCAAACTGTGCAGCGCCTTCCGCATCTCGACTGTGCTGAGCACGGTGGCAAAAAATCTCATGAATCCCTTTCAAAAAACCAACCTTAATTTTGCTTTCAGTAAATGTTCTTGTCGATTGCGACCTACTTGTTCACCGTGACTGGAGCAGAGGAGAGCTTTTCGCACGTACGGTCAGGTCATTAAACGCTCAACAATGCGTTTGAAGAAAATCAAATTAAGCACGCCGCCGTACACAGGGTAACCCTAACGGCCAGCGTGGGTCGAACCGCAACCGCATGTCTAGACACAGCAGCAATGTCACTTGTCAACTCTACGTTTCAGCTTAGCAGTGCTTTTTGTGCGTCTGACGCTCGTCCAAGATCACGATCGATAAAATACAAACTTTTAAAAACACTCCAGGCAGGATCGACGAGCAGTTAAACGAGATTTGGAGAAGCTGATGATGATTTGGAGGGTCGTTCCATTCATCTCAATGCGATCATTGGTCGATTGCAAATAGCGACACGCGCAACGCGCCAAACATCTTGGGTCGCGCGTGTTTTTCGGCCTAGCTAGGCGCCAAGTCAGGACGACGGGCGCGCTGAGCCGCTTGCTAATATGCCGTTCGGTGCCAAACATGCAAATATCGCACGGCAGATGCGGGCTCGATTGCCGCTTTCGACGAAGAGACGCAACGACGCTTGAAATTAACACACGGTCGATTGATTAAAACATTGGTCGCACAACCAAGTATCTGTAAAGGTATTCGGTATATTGATCTTAATGACAAAACATCGCTGTAGAGCATGTTGGGACCCACTCAAAAAGCGCGATACAAACTCATACTTGGACAAATAATGCGCGACACAATCGGAGGTCGCCCTCCGTGTTTCGCGCCGAGCACCATCTTTGCATAGGGAAAATTGACTACAAGTATGTAATAATAACACTTTTATATATGTAACTTATTATTAACTTATGTAACTTAATATGTAACACTTATTATTAATTAAATATGATATTAATATATACCTTCGAAGGTATATTATTATATTAAGATATATTAAGGTATAAATAAGATTAAATAAGGGGTGACGTAATTTAATATTTAATTGGATTAATAAAATTGAATTATATACTAAATAAACCGGTATTTTGGAAAATCACATTATTTGCTCATAGGAGTGTTCGTGCACGCGGAGAAATTTCATACTTGTAATAAATTTATTACGTGTACTTTATCACAGGCCCCTTTTTTTTTTAAATTAGTTGTCATATCATAGTTAAATAATAATGTTAAATATGTATGTCCAAAAAAATAGTCACATTATACACCTGCTTGAAATTCAGAATCATATTTCGTTCTCGCATTTTGTGGCATCGAAAACGTCTCTTTCCTGACCGTTGGTCACACTACTCATCTTCCTAGCTAGCTTCGGAATGAAAGCTAGACGGCCGTTCCTCACTTGCGATAACGATACTTCAGGTCTCCGGAAGATGCACCGCCATGAGATTAGCGAAAGCAACGGAGCATGCAACACTCACTTTATATTTGACGCGGTTGGCAAGAAGAAAACGAGCTCCACAGTCCTTCTGAGGAAGGCTGCGAAGCCCTCCAGCTTGCCGAGAAGGTCTTTTCCTCAGCCTTCCTCTGGCCACGGCCCTCGGGTTGATCCGAGGCCAGTATCTAACAAGGCGTTTCTAAACTCATGCGCCCGTCAATTAATGTCTTATTTGACCTCGCACGGTTACGATGTCGCGCTTTCTCCAAAAACCCTGGCAGCACCTTCCACAAAAGAGTTTGCCTCCTTGGCTCTATTTCTTTTTCGTCGGGCAGATGAAAACTTCAAGTTTGGGTCAAAAACGGAAGATGACGTGCCAACATTTTTCAGGCAGCTGCGTTATCCATTCCAGATCAGTAAATGTACCCTGTTTGCCGTCGGCAGTCTTCATACTTGGCCTTTCTTGCTCTCTGCATTGACCTGGTTGGTTCAAGTATACTTCTACGAGGAAGAAACAAAAGTTCCAAAGGTACTCAAAGTGGCCTGCAGAATATGTAACCTTGCATTGCTTGACTCACGTGTAATGATTTCAGCAGGAAATACGCGGTTCGCCAGACGCGCTTTTCATGAAATGCGCGAGCAGTGCCTATCAAGTAAGCTGTGCTAGATGCGCTCGACACGATCTTCTGATCACTGTCGCTGGTTTGACAACCTTTCTTTCCAGCATTTTCTTTCTGGCGACGATATCAAGTGCAACAATATGGAACGCGAATTTGTCTCAACTGTACAACAGGCGTCGTTCGAGAAAGGCACATTACTCCGAATTCTTGAACAGGTTACTCGGCCTACTGAATTTCTCTGGAAACTTGCTGAGAGCTGCTGTGCAGGAGAACACGGAGCTTGAAGGCCTGTTGAAACTGATGTTGAAAGATTCTGAAGTCACCAGTCCTTTATATGAGGAGAAGGTACAGCGCTTTCGATAAAATGGTGTAACGCGCGCGTTGACGCTTTTTTTTTAAAAGGTCGCATGTGCCAACATGACATCCGAATACATACATCTCACAAGAGATCTTGAGGTTTCGTGCACAGATGCCGACTTCCAAAGCACACATATCTACAAAGATTCTCTGAGCCGAAAGGTATTCTGCTGAAATTTGGATTGAACTGCTTTTCTCTGAAAAGATGTACTGTAGAATTTTTGCGATGTCCTTCACGCGGATCTGGCGAATCTGCAGCATAAGCTCCGAGTCCTGACTCGTTTAAATAAACATCCAGAGGTGAGGCTACTTTTTACTTGCACGACGCAAGTGATGCTTTTTTGTCTTTGATTTCCTTCTGTGTCCATCATCTTTTGTACCTCTGACGACAAACGACCCAAACATAGAGTGACAGTCTAGCTTGTGGAGGAGCTGCATCAACTCAATCTAGACGTTCAGAATTTGAATCAAGAATCCCTGTTCTTGAGGCGGAAGCAACGAAGACATTTTCAGAAATTTACGAATACGTTTTAGTTTATAATGACCTGGTTCAAAGGATCGTTGTATTCCATCAGCATACAAAGTACGGACAGGGAGAACACATGCAAGGAGAAGTATATATGAGTCCCCATAACCTAGATGGACTGGTACGCTTCTTTTTCATTTTGCACGATTTTTATATGCTAATGGTGCTTGCTTGATCAGGCAAATGGAACCTGCATTGCTTCATCTCGTTGTATTTTACAAAATACTCATCAGAACTATGCCCAACGCAAATGGTCGGTGTCACGCGGCGATGCACATTTTTATTTCTCTCATGCGACGTGATTCTAGGAACAACGAGCGCAACGGCATAAGCCTTGAGCAAACCCTACAGCAACTTCAGGACGAACACAGGAAAAGGTTGCATTCCTCACTCTATCGTTTCCTTTATCTCACAAGCTTTGTCTGTAACCTTTAGGACGGATCAAGCAAACACATTGACATCAAGCGCCATTCGTTTTGAGTTGCGATACAGTACAGAAAAAAAAGAAATAGCCGATCAACTGGCAGCTCTCATGTCAGATTTGACAGCTATTGAAGAGGAGGTCGTTCCTGTCCTTATTATGATCGCATTGGCATTTGACTTATCTACAATCGCAGGCTTTCTTGATGCGAAGCTCTTGGCCGAATAGGAGCGTTGACATCGAATCGACCTTGTCCAGTTTCCAGGTCTCGCCGATTGTATTTGTATAACGAACTACTGCTGATGTGTTTTTGCAATTCTTGTTAGGTGTTTTGTGATGAACGGCAAAAGCACCGCTGCCATCACAAGCTTGCTGCGCAAAACTTAATGTTGGCTGCCCTAGACTCCCTCATGGGTCACAAACAGCAAGTTCAAGATCTTGTTAACATTCCGGGTTCTCCTCTTGACTATGCGAACTCAAAGTGATTGAGTTTTGCGATAGTATTTGATCCGTGACTGTTACTGGATGCCACGGCACTTTAGAATGTTAGAAATCAAGAGAGACTCCTTTTTTAGCTTTAAACCAAACAACGCCGCGATGCGGTCTTGTCGTCGCCTCTGCGTTTCCTCGATCATGTTGACGTTGATTTCCCGATGTCCAAATTCGTTTCTTAGCGTGAGAGGCAACGTTTGATTCCGTGCCATCCATTTAAATTAGAATGGTGGTAAACTCCGTTCAATGGTACCTTCGGAGTAAACTCTATTCGATGGTAGTAAACTCAATTCAAATATGATAATCATGCTATGGTGCGTTCCATGGGTAGTGCGATTCGGGGTATATAAGCCAGATTAATCAAATGTGCTGAAGTACTGATAATGTGATGAGTTGTTGCCTCTTCCTGCGAGTTCATCGAAACCTGAGACGTGTACTGCCCCGTGGAAGCTGCCTATCATGAACTTTACAAAGCCTGCATTCCTGGCCGGCGAAACGCATGCGATAGATCCTTTTATATCTGAAGAGAAGCCGATGACCAAGACTGTGCCGAAGCGACAGAAAACAGTTGCCTGAATGTTTCTTGACAACGAAATGAGGACCTGTGTACCACCGTGCGCGATTCCAGATACAGGCCACCAGTGCAAGGCATTAATACACGGCATATAGTTGTACATAAGCGATGTTATAAATGTGTAATTTCCGCTTACGAGGCCAGAAGAAACAGCAGCGGGTCTTTCCGATATCATCTCAGAAGAGGGCGCCTCGCAAACGACAAGGCTCGATGACACAAAAGCAGTCGAGACGCCGACGTTACCGAACAACCAATACCGTGCAATGCCATAATCAGTTTCCGAGAAAAGCTGCAGGCCAGTTCCAGTGACCCAAACTATTCCGCCACCACCAATAGGGCCAGATGCGGTGATCAATTGGCTGACTTTCGCAACGGAGGAGGCAATATTTGAGGGTGTCCTTAGCATCATGTCCGTGGGTTGATGGATTGCGAGCGATACAGCATCAAAGCTTGATCTCAAACTAGCTAACGATAAACCAATAAGATGCTTGATTTCCTGAGAAGAATATGTCAAGTCAGTATAATCAGGTGTTCTAAAGTGTAGCACTGAAGTACAAGAAGCTCTGCCTTCTTGACTGTTGGACCCAAAATAATTGTTCGAAATGGTGACGTCAACTCCTGAACTTGTGGACCTGTGTGCAGGTACAACAACTTGCAAAAGTTGTCCTTGATTTGGATTTCTGTGAAGATGCACATTTGGTGTTATCCATAAGCTGCCAATTCGGATGAATGGCCTGTATCCATTCAAAGCCAACAGGTTGCTACTGCTAAGAGAATGATCGGAAGATTGTACCTGAAGCAGCTCTCCGCCTTTTGAAGTTGTCGCTGCTGGCAGTACCTTCAAGACACGGGGAGGATCACATATTGTGAAGACCGGTCCTGTAGTGCACGTGTCTGGATCACGACGGGCTAGTTTTGGTGTATCAACAACCGCACGCACTTGCAAAGCAATGCCAAAGAGTGTTGGAACTTCACAACTTCGCAGAGCAGAAGAAATGAAAGCGCCATAGGACCTGCCTGTTTGTTTTTCAGAATCCACATCTCCTTCTGCGCTACATGCGAAATACCAACTACAAAATAGAGAGTGCCCGGGCTCGGCTGCAGATGCTTCGCTTATAATCATTTCTGTTCCAATCACCTGCACAGCATCGCCATATGCCCGGAAGTTGGGACCTATAACGTTGTAAAAGACTGGCGTGGCTAGTAAATGTATCAAGAATTCGGGGCCGTAAAGAAAACGGGCATCTTCCTGGCCAACGCTTCCAATTCCGACATTGACAAAACCTGTTCCGAGTCTGCCTGGTAAAGAGCATGCGAAAGACCACTGGCCTACATTAACTCCTTGGGAAATGCTGCCGGGATCTTTCGGAGCGTCGAAGGTACAAATCGCATCGTCACCAGCAACGGAGCTCTCGCCGACTCCATATGCAAGATCACTTACTTCGTTTTCAAAGCCATCATAACGTCCAGAAGGATGAAAGTTGACCCCAGTCAACGTTACTGCCACTCCCCTTACGTGGTGGAGAGCTGACGGCATAACCAGCGAGGCCAAAAAGTTTTCACATGGGTGCGCGTCCCCTACGAAAAGTGTGTCCAAAAATGTAAAAAGTGCAAGGCAGCCAACGACCGTTTTAGAATAGCTCATTGCATGTTGCTCGTTGAAAGCATCAAACCGAGCATAATCGAATAAAGTGGCGGCTTGTATCCCTTTTGCTCAAGAGGAGCCGCCTGCACTTGCCACCACTACTGTAACACGAAAGACAGACCGGTTATTAAGGGGCAAGCATCAAATAGCACGACTTTTACCACTTCGCCTAAAGTTACGTACCTAAAACTATGAATATTCTGAATGTCAAAATAATATAATCATCCATACGACTTTTATTACTGCGTACGAAA
>TARA_B110000003_G_scaffold276137_1_pt1 | contig 16308 bp, 19 predicted proteins | sample TARA_B110000003 | Tara Oceans TARA_B110000003 (sample SAMEA4396424) | marine metagenome | biome: Westerlies Biome; feature: [SRF] surface water layer (ENVO:00010504); material: water (ENVO:00002006), including particulate matter (ENVO:01000060) such as... | depth 5 m
TTATTTTTCTTGAAGTATCTGATATCGGTACAAGAAATTGCCTCTCTAAATTTATTAATTTCAAGAAGGAATTTTGTTCTGACTATATTAAGGAAATATTACAGACATATTGCATTTATATTACAAATCAGAATAGCTTGCTTGTTGAGATCGAGTTATTCTTTTTCTGGCTCATAAGTTGGCGTAAAGTCTCTATGTTCTTCAAATGCTTCAATTACTTCTTCAATCGTTGCATTCACTCTGAGAACTCTTACCTCTTTGATTTCTAACTCTTTGATTCCATCCAAACGATGATGGCCATCGATTAAATAATTATCAATATCAATGATCAGTGGATTATATCGATCCTCTAACAACCAGCTTTTATCTCTAGCAAGAAGCTTAAATGCCCTTACTCTTTGTGTTTGTACTGGTCTTATTGACTCTGTTTCAACCACTTCTGCTGTATATGAAAATTGACTTTGATTCAGTATTTCCTGACTGAGTTGTGGCAGTTGATTTCGTTCAAAATATTTTTCACTTGATAGTATTGATGAAGAGAACGAAATAAGCAGAAATAAAAAAAGCGCTCCTTTAAAAAATTCTCTTCTTGGAGTATTGGAATAATTTGAGTAAGCGAACATTTTTTCAGCCTCAATATAAATCAAAATTTAATACTACTATCAAAAAATATAGGGATATAAAATTTTTTCAAAATTTTTCATCCTAAAGAAGATAGATTACAACTTAAAAGCTATCCACTATAATTCGTTAAACAAAATTTTTGATGAATCTCATTATGGCAGGAAAACTGGTACTCTGTAGGCATGGTCAAAGTGAATGGAACTTGGAAAATAAATTCACTGGATGGGAAGATGTGGACCTTACTGAATTGGGTGAGGAAGAAGCTCTTAAAGCAGGAATAAATCTCAGATTGATTGATATTAAATTTGATGTTGCTTTTACATCTTTGCTCAAAAGGGCTAACAAAACTCTGTTTACGATTCTCGAGCAAATGGATCTAACTTGGATTCCGATTACACATGCTTGGGAATTGAATGAAAGGCACTATGGTGCTCTTCAAGGCAAAAACAAAGCAGAGGTAGCCAAAGAGTTTGGAGATGAGCAAGTTCATATTTGGAGAAGAAGTTACGATATACCTCCGCCATCTATTGATGAAAATGATCCCTCTCACCCAAGATTCGACAGTAAATATGATGGCATTGATAAGCTTCCTTCGGGCGAAAGCCTTAAAGACACCTTGGCCAGAGTAAAGCCCTATTGGGAAAACAATATTCTGCCTCAATTGCTGGGTAACCAAAATGTTCTGATCGTGGCTCATGGGAACAGCCTTAGATCAATGATAAAGATTATTGATAAGATTGATGACGCTTCAATCGTGAATCTAAACCTTCCAACAGGAATTCCGATTGTGTATGAATTCAATGAGAATATGGAACCCACTTCAAAAGAATTCCTTGCAGACTCTGAAGCGCTGCAAAAAGCGCAAGACGCTGTAGCAGCTCAAGGTAAGTCTTCATGATTTATCAACTTGGTGAACAAGCGCCAAAATACAATGGATCAAACTTTATTGCTCCAAATGCAGCAGTCATTGGTGATGTTGAATTGCAAGAAAATGCTAGTGTTTGGTTTAATGTCGTAATAAGAGGTGACAACGATCCAATCATCATTGGGAAAAATTCAAACATCCAAGATGGATCTGTTTTACATACAGACGCAGGGGCTCCACTCAGCATAGATTTAAATGTCACAATTGGGCACAAAGTGATGCTTCATGGTTGTAAATTGGAAAGCAACACATTGGTCGGAATCAATTCAACCATATTGAATCACGCATTGGTTCGGCAGAACTCCATCGTTGGGGCGAATTCATTGATAACAGAGGGCAAGGAATTTCCCGAAAATTCGCTCATCATGGGATCGCCCGCAAAGGTTGTTAGAGAACTGACTGACCAAGAGGTCATGATGATAACTCTCTCCGCAAAACACTATGTTGAGAACGCGAAGAGGTTTATGAAGGATCTGATTCCCTCCTGAGTCTCATTAAACCTTCTTGAGTGGCCGAAGCCACCAACTCGCCATCCCTTGTAAATATCTCAGCCCTTGTAAAACCTCTCGATCCAGAAGATCTGGTGCTTTCGTATGAAAACAGATGCCATTCGTCAATTTTAATGGGCTTGTGAAACCACATGGCATGATCAAGGCTCGCCATTTGAAATCGATTTTGAAGCAGATTGGTTCCATGTGGAAGTATCGCTGTGGTTAATAAGTCATAGTCAGAGACATATGCAAGCAATGCTTGATGAAGCTCAATATCATTTGGAACCGACCCTTTCGCTCTAATCCAGCTCTGCTTGACAGGATCGCTCGTCTTATTCGTTAAAAAGTGAGGGATTTGAACGGGCTTTGACTCGAAAGGTCTTTCTCTGGTCAACATTCGTTTAATTCTTAAAGGCAATTGTTCTACCCATTCGGGCTTAATCAAATCAACAATGTCTTCAAGTTCTTCGGGTTCCTTGACGCTGGGCATCTTGGATTGATGCTCCAAGCCCTCTTCAGGTTTTTGAAAAGATGCCGTCATATTGAATATTTGATGTCCGTGTTGGACTGCGATGACTCTTCTATTAGAAAAACTCCCTCCATCTCTCGCTCTGTCTACTTCATAAACAATGGGTGCTTCAAAGTCTCCTCTTCTCAAGAAGTAAGCATGCAATGAATGGACCAATCGATCTTCAACGGTTGATGAAGCGGCTTTTAATGCCTGACCGAGTACTTGGCCTCCAAAAACTTGAGGACTGCCAATGTCCTGACTTTCGCCACGAAAGATATTTTTCTCAATCATCTCTAGGTTGAGAATTTCGATCAAACGCTCAATGGATGTATCTAGTGAATTTTCCTTAGTCATTTTGACCTAGATAATAGAATGAGACGGTTTCAGCAATACAGGCTGGTTTATCCTCATTCTCAATCTCCACTGTGGTCTGAGCGCTCACTTGAATTGCTCCGGATCTCTGTCTGACTTTCATTATCATGGTTCTTGCTCTTACTCGACTATCCACAGGAACCATGTTAGTAAATCTGACTTTATTCACGCCGTAATTGATGGCTTTTTCTAAATTGGTAAATTCTACAAACTGGGACGTCATCGCTGGTGTCATTGATAATGTTAAATATCCATGGGCAATGGTTTTGGAGTTTGGCATCTCCTCCTTCGCTCTATCGATATCCGTATGTATCCATTGGTGATCATGAGTTGCATCGGCAAAAGTATTGATTTGCTCCTGATCAATTTGATGCCAATCTGAAACACCTATTTCTTCCCCTTCCAGGGCCTTAAAATCCTCAAAGGATGAGATGACATGTGGCATCAGTCGACTGAGATTTTTCCTATGGTATTCATGAATTCGAGTCTGGTTGCTTCATTATTTCTAAAACTTCCGGTCATAGTGCTTGTAACCATATCCACACCACTCTTATGAACACCTCTAGTTGTCATGCATGCATGTCTTGCTACGATAACAACGCCAACACCTTTTGGTTGAAGAACTTCTTCAATTGAGTTTGCAATTTGAGCAGTCATTTTTTCTTGAACTTGGAAACGTCTGGCATAAGTATCAACGACTCTTGCCAATTTGCTTATTCCAACGACCCTCTGGTCCGGTAGATATGCAACGTATGCCTTTCCTGTAATCAAAGCAATGTGATGCTCACAATGGGATTCAAAATCGATTGCTCTTAATGTAACCATCTCATCATAATCCTCTACCTCTGAGAAGGTTCGATTAAGAAAATCATGAGGATCTTCGTTGTACCCACTAAACCAATCTTTGTATGCATTCGCTACCCTTTTGGGAGTATCAAGCATCCCTTCTCTATCTGGATCATCGCCTGCCCACTCGATCAAAGTTCTAACAGCGCTTTCTGCTTGTTCTCTAGTAACGTCGTCTTTTTTACTCATTTTTTAATCCAATTTTGATTTATATCCGAGAAATTATCGAAATGAAGCGAATTATGCAAGTATTGATTCAATATCAATTATATTCGCAACCTCGGGCGTTATGCGATTCAAATTATATAAGGCATTCTCGTTTTTTGGCTCAATGATATTGATATTCATTTTCTTTAGGGTCATTTGAGGACTCATTTTTTCAATAATTTGGGGATTCTTTTGGAGTTTCTGCAATAAAGCTGGCTCATATATGGCGCATAAAGGCTCGATCCCAACCTCTTTATCCGAAAACACAGACGCGTCTTTATCTTTTTCTCTCATGTCTAATAATTGCTTGATTGTTTCATCGTCTAGCAATGGAAGGTCACACGAAACAATAATCCAAGGCGACTCAGCATCATACTTGGCAGCACTCATGATACCTGCCATTGGACCTTTTAAATTAGGTTCATCGAAGAGCATCTCATACTTTGATCGATTTAATTCTTGTCCTTGATCCTCCCTAAGAGAGACAAAAACCTGATTTGAATATGAGCTCAATAAATTGACTGTTCGATCAAGAATAGTTTTGCCATCAACCTTGATCAATGCTTTATCTGTACCCATGCGAGTACTCAGTCCACCTGTGAGAACTAGTGATAACATAAGAGAATCTTTTTAATTGATATCAGATTTTCCACCAGACTTTTCCAATAATTCGATATTGGAAATAACAATGCCATGGCTGATTGACTTACACATATCATAGATTGTAAGCGAGGCGACCGATACTCCTGTGAGTGCCTCCATTTCAACACCCGTCTTGCCATCTATACTCACAGTACACGTTACAACAAGATCAGAATCATCGTTAAAATCAATCAAAATATCACACGCATTGATGCTCAAAGGATGACAAAAAGGAATCAGGTCATGAGTCTTTTTGACCGCTTGCGTGCCAGCAATGATTGCAGTTGTTAGTACAGGGCCTTTCTTTGATTCTATTTCGCCGTCTTTGACAAGATTTTTAATTTCATTGGGAAGCTTAACCAAAGCAGATGCCTTGGCGACTCTGTGTGTAATATCTTTTTCGCTCACATCCACCATGCCTGGTTGGTTATTTTTTTTAATATGGCTGAACATAATTCTAATTATTCATGGTTGGGATTTAACGAGCAAGATATAATGTATATTTCTTATTTGAAAAGCTATTGGTATACACGATCAATTTAGAATAATGGCAGAAACTCTATTCGATAAAATTTGGAATCAACACGTCATCTCTGACTTGGGAGATGGCAATCATCTAATATATATTGACCGAATCTTTCTTCATGAGAGAACGGGCAGTGTCGCACTAAAAAGCCTTGAGGAAAAAGGAATATCAGTCAGAAACCCAAATCAGGTTTTTGCGACCATAGATCATATTGTTGACACTCTTCCAGGCAGGGGTGATGTGACAATGATGCCAAGTGGATCACAATTTATTGAATCATTGAGAGAATCTGTCAGAAGAGAAAAAATCAATTTTTTTGACTTAAATACATCTCGCCAGGGAATCGTTCATGTGGTTTCTCCTGAACTAGGTATAGCGCTTCCGGGTATCACTTATATTTGCCCAGATTCACACACATGCAGCTTAGGTGCACTTGGAGCTATGGCATGGGGTGTTGGATCAAGTGAATGCGAGCATGCGCTTGCAACAAATACACTGGTAAAGAAAAAACCTAAATCAATGTTGGTTAACATCAATGGGGTCACAAAGGATGGAGTGACATCAAAGGATATTATTCTTCATTTAATTTCAAAGTATGGGGCAAACGGTGCAAATGGTCATGCGATTGAATTTAGAGGAAAAGCCATTGATGAAATGAGCATAGAATCAAGACTGACACTATGCAATATGGCTGTTGAATTTGGAGCGATGACAGGAATCATCAGTCCCGACAAAAAAACCATTGATTACATTTCTGGCAAACCATTTGCGCCCAAGGATGAGGAACAAAAACTAGCGGAAGATTACTGGACTAAACTCAAGTCGGATGATGATGCTCATTTTTCAAAAGTCATTGAGGTCGATGCATCAAAATTGAATACATACGTAACCTGGGGAACGAGTCCCGAGCATGCCATTGAAATTGAAGAAATAATACCAACCGTTAATCCATCAAACAGCAAAAGAGAAAATGAATCGATACAAAGGGCTCTTGATTACATGGGTCTTAAAGAAAGTGATGCAATAAAAGGAACCAAAATTGATGCTGCATTCATAGGGTCTTGCACAAATAGCAGGCTGTCAGATTTGAGAATTGCTGCATCCATCCTTGAAGGTAAAAAAATTGCTCCTGGCATCAAAGCAATCTGTGTACCTGGCTCATCCAAAGTCAAAAGAGATGCTGAATCAGAAGGCTTAGATAAAATTTTCAAATCTGCTGGCTTTGAATGGAGAGAATCGGGTTGCTCAATGTGTTTCTTTGCCGGCGGAGAAAGCTTTGGTGAAAATGAACGCGTAATATCAACCACCAATAGAAATTTTGAAAATCGACAAGGAAAGAAAACCAGAACGCATTTGGCATCACCTGCAACAGTGGCTGCTTCAGCCATTAAAGGTGAAATCACTGCGATTGATCAAATCGAGAGAAGAACATGAAGCCAGTAAAAACAATTTCTGGAATTGCAGCACCTCTTTTAAGGATCAATGTTGATACTGATGCAATCATACCCAGCCGAGAAATAAAGGCTGTCTCAAAAAAGGGGTTGTCGGAAGGACTCTTTTCGGAGTGGAGATACACATCTATGGCAGATAGGAAACCAAATGAAGAATTTGTTCTCAATCAGGAACCGTATAATCGATCTGCCATACTTCTCACTGGTGATAATTTTGGTTGCGGATCATCGAGAGAGCATGCGGTATGGGCATTACAAGAATGGGGGATAAAAGCGCTGATTGGAACAACATTCGGGTCAATATTTTTTGAGAACTGCATAAGAAATGGACTGCTTCCGATAGAGCTCTCATCGAATGATATGCAGAAATTAATTCATTATGTGGAGAAAGATCCTGCATCAAATCAAATCATGATTGATCTAGAGAAATTGAGTATCAATTTTGGGTCATCGGTGATTGTTTTTGATTTTGACAAAAAATATCAAACTTTACTCTTAGAGGGCCTCGATGAAATACAACAAACACTCAAGCTTGATAATGAAATCTCTTCCTTTGAGGAAAAACATTTCGAGCGGAATCCCTGGTTGTAACTGGCGATCTCAAAATAGATGTTTTTGAAAGTAAATAGTTTATGATGTCGCTATGAAAAAACTCTTCTTAGTTTTATTAATGATTCCATTGAGTGTTCATGCGAATGAAAAAGACCACGAATTGCTCATGGCAACTCTATACGTTCAGTCATCTGCAGAGTTTTATGCGAATTCAAGCACCATTTACAGAGCTGCACAGAATAATCTAGATGCACTGCTATTGGATAAAAACCATACAGCGGCACTTGAGCAAACAGAGAATTATAGCGATAAGCCGCCTGCGATCATCCTTGATGTTGATCAAACTGTTTTGGATAACAGTGCATACCAAGCAAGAATTATTGAAAAAGAAACCTCCTACCCAAACGGTTGGTTTGATTGGGCAAAAGAAGAAAAAGCTGAATTCATGCCTGGCGTATTTGAATTTATGCAATATGCAGAATCAAAAGGGGTTGAAATATTTTTTGTGACCAATCGTGATCTTGAGATTGAAAAAGCCACAATCAATAACTACAAAGCTCTCGGTTACAATAGTTCCACAGAAGAACATGTCCTATCTCGTGGTGAAAATGGTTGGGGATCTAATAAAACATCAAGAAGAGAATTGATTGCACAAGATTATCGAATAGTGATGATGTTTGGTGACAACTTTGGTGATTTTGTAGACCTCAATGAAAATCTACTTTCTCCAAAAAAGAGAGTTGAAGCCATCAAGAAATACTCAAAATATTGGGGCACATCCTGGTACATGCTCGCTAATCCAATGTATGGAGCGTGGGAAGGAGCCATCATTGATTTTGATTACAGCCCCCCTAGGAAAGAACTGGTGGAGAAGAAGTTTGATGCATTAGACCCTAAATGAGTCAAATCATTAAATACCTTCTGGTAGCTCTACTATCCATCGCTTTAACGATCTTGTACTTGGATCAATATGCACCAATAATTGTAGAGGTGCCAGAGAAAGTTTCTCAACGTATGGAGATTGAATTCTCGAAAGAAATCGAAAGAAGGCCGGTTCAAAAAATAGAAAAAAAAGCGAAAAATGTCATCATACTGATTGGTGATGGCATGGGCATTAACCAGATCACGGCGTATAAAATTGCGAAAGGTGGACCCAATTACTCAACTGCCTTTGATAGATTTCCATTTTCAGGATTGGTGAAGGTACACTCCTTTGACAATCTCATTACTGACTCTGCTGCATCGGCAACAGCATTCAGTTCCGGTATTAAAACAAAAAATCGTTACTTGGGTGTCGACAGCAATGGCGATGATGTGGAACTTATTACAGAAATTCTCCTTCGAAAAGGTTTCATAACTGGTCTTGTTGCAACATCAGAAATCACACATGCAACACCAGCTGGTTTTTCAATTCACAACATATCAAGATATAACACCGATGAAATTGCCAAGAGCATGTACGATTCAAAAAATCACATATTGATGGGTGGAGGCAAAGATTTTTTTATGCCTAAATCAAAAGGTGGGAAGAGAGAAGATGACCTTAATTTTGTTGATTTGATAAAAGAAAAACATGTATATCTTGAGTCCAAAGAAGCTCTCATGAGTTTCAAAGGTGAAACCTCAAAAAGAATATTTGGATTATTTGCAAAAGAGGGCTTGATCAGATCAGAAGACGAACCAAGCTTACTGGATATGTTTGAATTTACACTTAACCAATCAGCAAAGATGTCGCAAAAGAATGGCTGCTCTGGCTTTTTCATTATGGCAGAAGGCTCACAGATTGATTGGGCAGGACATGAAAATGATTTTGATTATCAATTTGAAGAAATGGATGAATTTCATGATGTGGTGGATCATGCATTGAATTTCGTTAAGTCCAGAGATGATACACTTTTAATAGTATTGTCTGACCATGAGACTGGCGGACTTTTGATTGAAATGGATGAGCTAAGAAGAAAACCCAGTAGCAGCATGATCGTCTCATGGAATACTGCAATAGAAGAAGGCACTCATACTGGTACAATGATTCCAACCTTCTCGTATGGGCCTGGGGCAATCAACTTTACTGGAGTAATGGATAATACTGATGTATTTTTTTCACTTAAGGAAGCAATTGGAATTAGTGACATTGCAGACAATGAGTGTAAATTGGATGATTAGAGAGCAATCAAGGTAAGTGATGACAGAAATTGATGTATTAATTAGTGAGGTTGGACCAAGAGATGGGCTTCAAAGCATCGATGCCATCATGCCTACTGAACATAAAAAAGAATGGATCAAAGCTGAGGCAGAAGCAGGAGTTAGGGAAATTGAGGTCGGCTCTTTTGTGCCCCCAAAACTATTGCCACAAATGGCGGATACTTTCGAAATAGTTCAGTTTGCAAAAACCATTCCGAATCTCACTGTGGTTGCTCTTGTTCCAAATTTCTTTGGCGCAAAGAATGCAATTGAAGCTGGAGCAGATAAACTATGCCTTCCTCTCTCTGTGAGTGAAACCCATAGTCACGCTAACTTGAAAAAAAGTCACAATGAAGTACTCGAGGAAATAAGAAAAATTTCTGAGTACATCGCAGAGCTTGATGATCCGAAGAGGCCTGAATTTGAAGGAAACCTATCAACTGCATTTGGATGCACTCTTGAAGGCAGTGTTTCTGAGGACAAAGTGGTTAAACTGGGTGCACAAATGATGCAGCTTGGCTGTGATGAAGTCGGCTTATCGGACACCACAGGATACGCAAATCCAAACCAGATTAAACGACTCATTCGATTGCTAAAAAAAGAAGTGGGTGAGGAGAATCTCACCAGCATGCACCTGCATAATACTCGTGGACTCGGTCTTGCGAATGCATTGGCATCATTCGAAGAAGGGATAACGACATTGGATTCTTCATTGGGAGGGATTGGCGGATGTCCTTTTGCGCCAGGTGCCAGTGGCAATATTGTGACTGAGGATTTGGTATTTATGCTTGATGCAATGGGCGTTGAAACCGGTATTGATATAGAAAAACTACTAGCTGTGACTGAAAAAGTTCAGTCGTTCATTCCGAATGAAAGCATCTATGGATTCACTAAAGATTCTGGTCTACCAAAAGGATACGAAAAAGGTTGGGGGATTGTGAGAGGTTAGATTCATATTAGTGGGGGGGGGTAATGAAGATGGCCTCTCACATTGAAAAATATACCGCTTAAATGTTTCACTTACATTACAGAAATTTCTCTTTTTAACCTTTAAATAAATTGCCTTTCACAACTTATATTTAAAATCCAAAAACAGTTTATTGTAGTCAAAGGTCATCTTTTTCTTGTTATCAAACCAAACCAAATCGACTGACAGCCTTTTTGTAACAGGGTAACTGAAATTGAATTGATGCCCTTTGTGACCTGCCCCTCCTCCTCCAAAATCAGAGTGAGTTAACGCACCAAAGGTTGAGTCTGACTCGATGTCTTTGTAAAGATATGTAAATTTCCATTTTTCACTAATGAGCAGGCTTAATCCAGACTGGAAACCACTGTCATTCTGGTCTGCATCTGAGTTGTTAACCATATCCAGAAAAAAAGTTGTGGGCAAAGACATCATTTCTGTTTTGATCTCCAATGAGAGATTTCTCAAGCTGAAGTCATAAAGATAATTGCCATTCACATCTGTGGAGTTGCCAAAGTTCTTTCCATTCCAAGTAATCTGATTTGGGTTAAATTCCCTCACTTTATCGAAATCATAAATTGCAAAAGATATCTTCGCCTTAGTTGAATCATTGATGTTCTTACTTAAACCCACTTGCAGGCTATTAAGGTCAATGGATTTGGATGGATTTGCATCAAACTTTATATGGCCGATATTAGAGAAAACATCTCCAAAACTTAAATTGAATGCCAGCCCTTTCGGATTGTAGTCTCCATCGAATATCAACTCACTTTTATTAGGCTTAAAAAATGGATTCTTCATTTTTCCAAATAAAAGATTCGCGTTATCCGAGAGATTATATTTTAAATACAATTGGTCCATACCGATATCAGATGCTGTGAAATCCGTTCCCAATGTTTGATTTCCGGATGTGGTGTTCTCTTCTGCGGTTGCAAACCTTATAAAAAGATCAAGCTTTTCAGAGGGCGAGTATTTTGCGCCGAGCCTGGTTCTGATTCTATTTCGATTTCTTGTATCTGCCTTTGAACCATCATCTGTATATTCGTACCTAAATCTAAAATCATAGTTTAGATCCAATTCTGAAGCACTTACCGGCCCGATAAAAAGACATAGTATTGCTGTGCATAGAAATGCTTTATTCATGTTACCCCCCCGGGGAATCTAATTACTTATTAGTCTCAACCAAAAGCGCCTTTAAGGGCGAAGAAGAAAAGGACTGATAGGCCTGCACCTATAGGCAATGTGACAATCCACGAAAGTATAATTTTTCCAACAACTCCAAGGTTAATGGCACCGATGCCTCTTGCAAGGCCCACGCCAAGCACTGCTCCAACAAGCGTGTGGGTTGTCGATATTGGCAGACCAGTTCCTGATGCAATCACCACGGTACCCGCAGCTGCTAACTCAGCAGCAAATCCTCTGCTTGGGGTCAACTCTGTGATCGCAGTACCAATTGTTTTCATTACTCTATAGCCAAGCATCACAAGACCTAGCACGATTCCAGATGCTCCTATCAAAAGCACCCATGCTGGGAGTGTCGACTTTGATGCAATCTCTCCACCGGATTGAACAACCGAGACTATTGCTGCAAGTGGTCCAATGGCATTTGCCACGTCATTGGAGCCATGTGCAAATGCCATCGCACAAGCAGTAAATATCATCAACACCGCAAATACTCTCTCAACACCATTGAACATTGCCCCATTTTTTTCTTTGATGGAGTCATCGATCCTTTGCAGAAGAAGTGTGCCTAATAAGGCGATAATAAGTGCAAAAACAAGTGACCATGCGACACTCTCTGATGCCGTAAATGAGAGTCCGACATGCTTAAGACCTTTTAGAAAAGTCACCATTGAAACTGTAAAACCGGCCAAGAACATATAGAAAGGCACATATCTTTTAGCGCTCATAAAAGGATTGTCAGACTGAAGTATCAGTTTCCTTACGCTCGTAAAAAGAAGGAATGAAATCGTGCCAGCCAAAACCGGTGAAACCACCCAGCTTGCTACAATTGATGCGACTTTACCCCAGTTGACAACATCCGTACTAATTCCAACAGCGGCAAAACCCACGATTGCTCCAACTATTGAGTGCGTTGTTGATACCGGCCATCCAAAATAAGAGGCAATGAGTAGCCAAATTCCAGCAGCCATCAATGCTGCTGTCATTCCATAAACAAGCAGTTCAGGTGTATCTGAAAGAACGCCAACTTCAATAATCCCTTTCCTGATTGTTGATGTAACTTCACCGCCAGCAAGATAAGCACCAGCAAATTCAAAAATGCACGCAACGAGCACCGCTTGAGCCAATGTCAATGCTCTTGATCCAACTGACGTACCCATTGCATTGGCTACATCATTTGCACCGATACCCCAGGCCATAAAAAACCCGACAACACAGCCGATGATAATAAAAATCTGTCCGTACTCAGCAATAATTTCCATGCTTACCCCTTTTCTATCTTGAGACTAATCGAACGAGCAGATGTCCGACGGTTTGTGAAATATCGGCAAGAGAGCCGACTTTGTTTATGATGTCGTATAGAAAGATCATATCTATAGGATCGTATTCTTTTTCGCACTCAAATAATTGATGCCTGAGTGCAATTTCAAGTTCATCGTTTTCTCTTTCGATTTGCTCTAGGTGAGCAACCAGATCAGAAAGTGCTTCGGCATCATTCGATCCAAAACCACTCTTTTGCATGTCATCAACCTTTCTGACCGCTTCACATGCTTGATTGGCAGCTTTAATTGCTGCATTTGAACATGCGAGAAATTGATCTTTTACTTGATTAGGGATACTCATTTTACGGCCTATCATGATCCCTGAAATATCCTTTGCAGCATTGGGTATTTCATCCATTGTCATCACCAAACCGAGAAGGTCTTCCCTGGAAACTGTCATGAAGAGTGATTTTGGAAGATTATTACGGATATTATTTTTGATGTCGTCCGCACGATTTTCCAAATCAACGATTTCTTCTCTGCACTCCTCTGCTGTCCTCCAGTCTTCTTCTGAAATTGCAACGACGAAATCGCCCAACTTCGAGACTGCATCATCACCGACACTCATATGCTCTTGCAGTCCAGCGAATGGTGATTCGGCTAATAAACCGAGGAAACTCTCATTATTCATTTGATTACTCCTATGTTGATGCTTAAGTTTTTTCTTAAATACTTAAGTCTTTATTGATTTAGAAACCCAATGATTAATTACATTTTCGTAATAATAGGTTTCATTTGTTACAGTTTTATTACAGATTAAACATTAATCACTTCATCATGGATGCGATCGATTGGAAAGCTGCAAATGAATTCGCTTCCGACTCCAACTTCACTCTTGATTTCGAGTGTCGCTTCATGTGCCTGCAGGGCATATTTTACAATGGCCAATCCAAGGCCCGTTCCTCCCAACTTTCTTGAGCGACCCTTATCGATGCGATAGAAACGTTCAGTGATTCTTTCGAGATGCTTTTCTTCCATCCCAATCCCATTGTCTCTAATGGACAGATGTCCGCCTGCTGCATCAGTGAACCAAATCACTGATATTTCACCGTCTTTGTCACAATACCGAAGAGCATTTTCAATAATATTAGTCACAATGGATTGGATTCTCACCTCGTCCCCCAAAATTGCTCCGCTGTCTTTAAAATCAACTTCAAATTTTTTTGGCGGTTTTTTTGCCGCCATGCAATCTTTTTTAACTGCCATTACGATTCCTTGTAAGTCGACGATTTCCTCATCGGCTTTTTTGGATTCAGATTCCAACTGAAACAACACCAAAAGATCCGACAAAACAGACTTCATTCTTTCCGATTGCTTCGCTAGATCTTGAATGGGCTTTTTCCAATTGAGTGGGATGGATTTATCCTCAACCATCAGATCAATATAACCAGAAATAACAGTGAGCGGTGAGCGTAATTCGTGAGAGGCGTTGGCAGCAAAATCCGTTCGAACCTTCTCAAGTCGAATGGGCTTTGTGATATCTCTTAAAACCAGGATCTTCTCGGTCTCACCAAAAGGGATGAGTTGGAGAGAGAAGAAAGTTGACTTACTGAATGGCGATATGGCCTCAAGAGAGGCATTTTCATCGCTTTGGCTAAGAAATCGATCAAAGTCACTGGTTGGAAAGAAAGCTCGAATATTTTCCTGTGAAAAAGGATCATTCAAATTCAACCATTCGGAAGCATTCTTATTGCTCCAAATAATTTTATTGTTTTTATCGATCAGGATGATGCCGTCTCTTAATGCATTCAGAGCTTCCTTTATTTGATCTTCTGAATACTTCGGACCGCGTGAAAAAAATGAATTCAAGCTCAATCGTCTCCCGTATGAGAGAACCTATATCCAGAGCCTCTTACTGTTTGAATTAAATCTGAGACGTTATGATTCTCTAGATTTGATCTGAGTCGCCTAATATGAACATCCACGGTTCTTTCCTCCACGTACACCGACCTTCCCCATACTTGATCCAACAATTGTGATCGACTGAACACTCTTCCCTCATTCATAATAAAATGCTTGAGAAGTCTGAATTCTTTGGGTCCAAAATGAACTTCCTTTTCATCGATAAGCACCTTCATGCTTCTTAAATCAACACTGATTGGTCCCGATTTAAGGACTTCTGAATCGCGATAAGATGTTCTTCGCAACAGGGCTTTGATTCTGGCGATCAACTCTTTTTGAGAAAATGGTTTTGTCACATAGTCATCTGCGCCACTATTAAAACCTGCGATCTTATCCCGCTCTTCAGCTTTTGCTGTAAGCATGATTACTCCGATATTTTTTGTAAGATCGTCTAGCTTTATCGATCTTGCAAGCTCAAGTCCACTCTCATCTGGGAGCATCCAATCAATGAGAATCAAATCTGGAATCCTTTTGTCAATTTGATCTTTAGCTGACTTCACATCTGAAGCCTCAACAACACTGTAACCAGCTCTGGATAGTGAGAAATTGATCATTGATCTGATCGCCTTCTCATCTTCAACAACGAGTATTTCTTGCATTCTTTTTTCCTGTTTCGCTTTAATTTTTTCTATACCCGTGTTTTTTACTAAATTAATATTACAGTTTTATTAAATATCTCCTTATTTTTACTCTTGTGTTTCAATCAAGAGATAAGCGATTAAATCCTCTCTATCCTTAGGATTTTTCATTCCAACATAGACCATTTTATTTTCAGGAATCAATCTTTGTGGATTTTCAAGCCATTGATCTAAATTCTCATAATCCCAAAGGATATCTGCGTCTAAGAGCTCAGCTGAATAATTGAATTTTTCCTGATTACCAGCTTTCTTCCCATAAAAATTGTAAAGGTTGGGTCCAATTTTATGGGGCTCCCCTTTTTTCAAAGAGTGGCATGCTCTGCATTGCAGAAACAGTCTTTTTCCCTTTGCAGGATCACCTGAGAAATCAATTTTTAAGTCAGACAATATCTTTGTTTTATCAATGCTTGATTGAAGCGTTGCTGATTCATTTTGTTGTTCATCTTTTCCGCAAGCACTGATGCTCAATATAATGAGGATGAGAAAAACTTTCGAAGTTGTATTTTTCATAGATGGTGTCAAAGCACATCATTTATTCGATAATGATTAAGCATTATATCAATAAGTGCCCTCTTACCAAATCAATGCTTGGTTGAATGATGATTATTCATAGATGACTGGACCCGTGTCTTCTTCAAGATTAAATCCTGAATACTGACTGTAGCCGTTCATCATTCTTTGATAATAATCAGCAGGGAGCTCTTCAATTGACTTCAGCTTCACTCCAGATGCATGCCATAGCGTGTGGCCTTCATAATCATCCATATTCATCCATGGTAGCCATGGCATGAGCACTGTGGCAGTAAATGAGCTTGAAAGAGACAATACATCTGGATTCGTAAACTCATCGAGTGGAGCAAACATAGTCATTCTTTGCAATCGTGGCTCCGTTAAGCCCGGGGGATACGATGTTTGATCTTGCATCCAAACCGTTTCCGGACCGAAATTCCAATCGATCAACAGTGGTTTATC
>TARA_B110000003_G_scaffold190706_1_pt1 | contig 16243 bp, 11 predicted proteins | sample TARA_B110000003 | Tara Oceans TARA_B110000003 (sample SAMEA4396424) | marine metagenome | biome: Westerlies Biome; feature: [SRF] surface water layer (ENVO:00010504); material: water (ENVO:00002006), including particulate matter (ENVO:01000060) such as... | depth 5 m
TGTGATGGATAGAAGCTTTTTCATAGACTCTACCCAGTCTAGGATGCTTGAGTTTTGGATCAATTTCTAATATCAAGTTTTGTTCTAAAATGGCTCGAATCTCGAACAAAAAATCTCGTCTCCCGGATCATATCAAAAAGCCTCTGCGAGCTTCTGTCCCTACGACTTGTGTAGTGAGTAGTTTCTGAATCATCCCAATTTTGCATACCTTCCGAAAGCCAGCCCTTTAACTGCACTTCTCCTAAGGTTGTCAGCTCTCTCTAAGATAACACCCTTCCCCATCAGCTTCTCACCGGATGAGACTTCAAAACCCTCCCGCAAAAAGAAAATTGCTAGCGACCATGGCATTTGGATTATGGGGAGGAAGAACTGACGGACGCTCTATTTAATGCGGCGAGAAATATTTTCGTACTAAGATAGGCGTGACTTCGACTGGATTATTATAGTTTGGACCAAATACGACTACTAAAGGTTTTCCAATAACTAAAAACTTCTTGGCCATAGTTTACATTTTTGATGAACAAGCTACGATGTGCTTTCTCATGAAAGCTAAGTTATTTATCCTTTGCCCAATACTACTTGCCGCTTCTCTATCTGCAGAGCCGAATGGCACCTATCCCTCTCTGCCTAGTAAGATTCTATCCAACTACACTCCAAAGAGTGCCTCAAAGAAAACACCTAAATCTTTTGCCAAAAGTGCCAATTTATTTCTAGCTTCTTTAAGTAAAGAATTAAGGGCTCAAGCAGCCTTACCTTTTGACAGTTCAGAAAAAGAAAAATGGACTAATGTTCCCCCGCGTGGCCCTCAAGGTGGCGTAAGATTAGGCGACTTAAATGAATCACAAATAGAAGCCGCTCTCAATTTATTGGGCACGGTCTTAAGTGAACAAGGCTATAGCAAGGCCCGTAATATTCCCCTAGCCGATGATCAGCTCCTTAATAACGGCAAACGCCGTCCAGGATTCGGTGCTGAAGACTACTGGCTCGCAATATTTGGTAAGCCTTCTCCCAATAAACCTTGGGGGTTACAATTTGATGGGCACCATATTGCTATCAATCTCGCATTCCATGGCAAGCGTATGTCTATGTCTCCAACATTTATCGGAACTCAACCTCGTGAGTTCAAGCTTGGTAAAGATACGGTAGTTCCAATGCTACATGAGGCTCCGTTAGGCCTTAAACTTTACAGCAGCCTAAACGACGCGCAAAAAAAGGATGCTCTTATTGGAAACAAACGTGCAAACCTAATATCTGCTGCAGGAAAAGATGGCTTTATTCCAAAGTCTATCGGCGTTTCATGTAAAAATTTTAATAAAGCACAGCGCAAGGCCCTTCTTGATGTTATCCAGGCTTATGTTGGTGATTTACCAGAATCATATAATAAGCATCGTATAGATGAGCTTAGTTCTGAAATTGATAAGATGTCATTTTCTTGGTGGGGACCTACTCTTAAAAATGGAGATTCTTCCTACCGGATTCAAGGGCCCACAATAATTATTGAATATGCAGGGCAGGACTTAGGCGGGGACCCTCACAATCATCTTCATTCGATGTATCGCGATCCCACTAACGAATATGGAGCCCGTTTAAAGTAAGTAATGATTTAACCAAAAAGACCACCCCCCACCGCGGAGAATCGTCGCAGGCCCTATGGCATAGGGTGGAGGGAATTTTTGTCCCGATATGAGCGTTACTCCGATTAGATTTTTAGTTGGCTTCCCCTGAATCAAAGGAAGGATTCCGAATCAGCATGATACTGTACGGAGATTATTTATGTCCTTAAAAACAGCCTTCTGAGTTGAAGATGGGACCTTCCCTTCATCGCACAAATCTTCTTCGAGCAAATCTGCCCATTTGATAAGATAGTCAATGACGTTTTCCCGGACATGGTGAGGAAAATAAACATTTTCGGTTCCAAGACGGCGCCTTACTTCCGGATCACTTAGTCGCTCTAGCTGCCTGACATCTGTGGCACTTAGGCCCATGCGGTTGAGGGAATAGAAAACAAAGTCCATGGAAGCACCCGATACCTGGCATGCCCCAACGTCCTCGGGTTCCCAAGCGCCTTCGTCCAAGGCCGGACGATCTCCAAAATCTGGCCGAGGTGGAGATATCCTTGGCTGGTGGACGCTAGCACTAGCTTGCTTACCCCAATCACCCTCTTGCATCATTGCCTTGCTCTGAATCTCAGAAGCCTCCATGCCTGTAACTGTTTGGATCAAATGGCCACAGTTACAATTAGCAAAACTCGACCACCTGTAGGTAACATCGGTTTTTTTGAGGTTTTTTGCCGTTTGGCGAAGTGCTGAAACTAGGTAGGGGGTTGGTCTAGCCACGATACGATTTGGTTTGTTGGAAAGATGCCCAGCAAATACTGCTGGTCAAGTTATTTGAATGCTTACGTCTAGGAGATATTCGGCAGAGATAAAAAGATATGATACAACTGTGATGAAACACTGTCAGAAGGGTAACGAAATCAATGGCGGGCCCATGTTGATCATGCTCGCTGCCTTCGTTAACGTATCGCCGGGATTCAGATCTTATGGTGCCGGGCAGCCACACCACGATTGTGCATGGCCTATTCCTGGATCCAGATTCCTGTTTTCACTTTTTCCTACCAAAAACTTTCTATTAGCCAGCTCATGAAACGCCATAAAAAATTTCTTGTTGCCACCCTTGCATCAGCCCTAACCAGCATCCTCTCAGCCTCATCTCAGGCCGAGGAAACACCCCCAAACGTCATTATCATTCTCAGTGATGATCAAGCTTGGACGGACTATGGATTCATGGGGCACAAAGTAGTTAAGACGCCTCACCTTGATAAGCTAGCTAAGAAGAGTGTCGTATATGAACGAGGTTACGTAGCCTCCCCGCTTTGCAGACCCTCGCTGGCGTCTATCTTGACAGGCAAGCAGCCTTTTGAACATGGCATCTCAGGCAACGATGTAAATGGCCCCAATAAAAGAGCTGAGTTTGACGTTCCACTACGCAAGGCATTCCACCAGCACCCGACCTTCGTCAAGGAACTTGTAAAGCAAGGGTATCTTGCCCACCAATCTGGAAAATGGTGGGAAGGTCACTTCAGTGCTGGAGGCTTCACTCATGGCATGACTCATGGAGACCCTAAGAGAGGAGGACGACATGGAGACGTCGGGCTGGAGATTGGCAGAAATGGCATGGAGCCCGTCACCAACTTTATCGATATGGCGATAGAGGAAAAGAAGCCCTTTCTCGTTTGGTATGCACCCTTCTTACCTCACACTCCACATAATCCTCCAAAACGATTGTTAGATAAATACACTGAACCAGACAGAGCAGAAGACGTAGCCAAATACTATGCTATGTGTAGTTGGTTCGACGAAACTTGCGGCACGCTACTGAACCATCTCGATAAAAAGAAAATTTCTAAGAACACCTTCGTGCTCTATATCTGTGATAATGGGTGGGCGGCCACTAGTAGCAATTTGAACGACCCTCACCAGAAACTCTGGAAACGCTTTGCTCAGAGATCGAAAGGCTCGCCTTTCGAGAATGGCATTCGCACGCCCATCATGATTTCTTGGCCAAAGAAACTTCAAGCAAAGAAGAGCCAACACTTTGCCCACGCGATCGACCTCTTTCCAACAGTTCTTGCTGCCGCTAAAGCCAAGGCTCCCATCAAGCTCAAGGGCGTCAACTTGCTTGAAGAAGTAGCCGTAGCTGAGCGCAAAAAAATCTTTGGAGTCTGTCACGCTATCCACAATATGACTCCTGAGAATACTGACGAGACTCTAAAGTATCTCTGGAGCATCGAAGGAGACTGGAAACTAATGCTGCGCTATCCCGGAAAGGACACCACTGGCTATAGGAACGTACATGTATGGGACAAAAATCCAATTAGACTCTATAACCTTAAGAATGACCCAGCTGAAAAAAATGAACTCTCAGCTAAATATCCTGAGATCGTCGCCAAGATGAAAGCTAGTATTGAGGCTTGGCACAAGGTTCAATAAGCGGCTGCAAAGACCTCCAGCCAACAGCCAGTTTGCTAGCAGTCAAGCTTATGGAACTCCACCCGTAGTAGATTGTAGGTATCAAGAAACATACATATAAAACTCCTACTGTTTTATTTTGAATCTAAATCACCGGCTAAGCTGTTTAAATAGACTTCAAGATTGGTGTAGGATGCGTTCAGACTCGTCGCGTTCCGATCATCCGGCGAGCTAGAGTTAAGCCCCTGTTCGATCTCCCAAGAATCGGCCATACCGTCGCCATCCGCATCTTCGAGAGCAAGACTTGACGTCAATTGCGGCCATCCTCCGACGTCATCTTGGGAATCGATGATGCCCTCGTTTCCGAAAGAGGCCGTTCCTGTGGCAACCTCGCGAAGTATGCGAGCATCTAGTACATCGCGCTTAGGGCGATTGGAACCCACATTCTCCAATACAAGTTTATAGGCTTCGCCCGCTGCCTGAGTCCTTACAGGTGCCGTCGCGAAAGGCTCCAAACTTCTATTTTTTGTTCCATTGGTATTCCCAACATAATCCACACCCAGCCAATTGTCTTTATTGATGTCTTTCGACCCTTCCAGAACATTGCCGTCGATATACCAAACCGATTCGAACCCGTATTTAGCCTTGGTGTCGTCTATTCGAACCAGTCGACGTTTAACGCGAAGTTCCGTGGCAGGACCTGGCTTGTAGTAATTGTTCACAATATTGATGCTCTCTGGCTTGCCATCACACGTGCGGTGTTTCCAGTTGTAGATCACCGAGTTTCGATGATCCATTTTGATCGCACGTGGACCGTCTCCCCCAGCAACGCTCGGGTTCCGTCCTGCCGCATGAGCGAATAAATTATGGTGATACGTTGTATGCTCCCCGCCCCAGCTGGCACCGAATCCGTGTGGTTTATAGCTATGACTATCGTGCAGCGGTTCCGAAATTAAACACCACTGAACCGTCAGGTTTTTCGTGCCGTGGTAAGTGTTGATAGCCTCGTCGATCGTCCAACTGACGCTGCAATGATCGATCATTACATTTTCACACTCACGAACTTCTATGCCGTCCAAGGACTGGCCCCGCTCATCCCCAGGGCGCACACGCAAATAGCGGATGATGATGTCGTGAGCATGCTTGATTTTAAGAGTAGATTTCCGCAAACAGATGCCGTCTCCGGGCGCGGTTTGTCCTGCAATGGTAATATTGGACTGACTGATAATCAGATCAGTCTCAAGTATGATCGTACCTGAGACGCGGAAGACAACAGTGCGATTTCCTTCCTGGACAGCCTCCCGCAAAGAACCAGGGCCATCATTGTTGAGGTTAGTGACGGCATAGACATCACCGCCTCGGCCGCCAGTGGAGAAACGCCCCCACCCTTCAGCACCGGGAAATGCCAAAATCTGGGCTGAAGCGAGAAAAGAATTCAAGGTGACCGAAATGAAGGTTATTAAAACTTTAAACATTGGGCGTATCTCTCCTTTTACTTCCGATTGAAAAACTCATCACTTACTTTCAGCCTTTTGGCAGGCTAGCGCCCATAGACATCTAACGCCCTCACAAAAGCCTTCATCCATGACGCACATTCGCGTTTGAAGCGACAGCAATAGAGGTTACCACTGACGACTAGACCTTCTGACACATAGGTCGCACCCGCGAGTTCAGCGTCTAACTGACAGCGTGGAATGGTGGTGATTTCTTTACCTCGAATAACGTCTGCTGCGGCCAGAATTTCTATTCCGTGGCAAATGGAAGCCACGGGCTTATTCTCTTCCATAAACACTTTTACTAAGCGCAACAAATCCTGATCATATCGCAGAAACTCAGGGGCTCGCCCTCCTGGGAGCACCAATCCGATATAGTCACTGGGGTCGACATCAGCAAAGGCGATAGTCGATTCGATATCGTAGCCCGGTGTTTCCACAGTGACATCCCAATCACTCCGATGATGATGCTGCACCATATGGTAGGTGCGCACCGCAGGGGCGGCGATGTCTACTTGATAATCTTCGCTTAGCCGATAAAAGGGGACTAAAGTATCAATGACTTCAGCGCCATCACCTACAATCACGAGTACTTTATGCACCTGTCCATTTTTCGTAACACCAAACGGCCATAAAGCCTATAACAAATAACCTCCCTTTCTCCCCTCTCCGATCCTCTCAACGGCGCCCACCCCAAAAGCAGATTCCTAGTAGCCAGCAAGACTGCCATCGCTCAACCCTTTCCCGCTGACTATCCCTCGGGGGTTTGACGGTAGCACCCCTACCTTAAGATTAATCGACGTTCGCGAATAGGAATCCAAGAACTATCGATATGAAAAAGCTGAGAACTCCTAGTATTACCAAATCTCCACCCTCATTGATTGAGGCGATAAGCATGATAAGCCCAATTATGGGAGGTACAATGAAGTAAAGAAACGATGATAACGACTTCTTCTTTGGCGAGGTTGCTGAAATCGGCCCATGTCCTTCAGGGACCACTTGCGTAGGGTAAAGACCTTCTCCTCGAAGGGCCTGAATTACTTCCGCAGCCGAATGGCCTTGCTTGATTCCGCTCTTCTTTTCCCCCTTGGAATCGAGTGCAATATACTGAAAACTGGCTGTAAGCTTTTTGGGGGTGCTTCCCTCTTTAAGCTCCCCTTCTACTTTCTTAGGATCTTCCGTAGAATGATTAGTCCCTGATTTGAGGGTATTTGTTATGTTATACTTAGCCTGTAGTTCTGCTTCTGCTTCTGCTTCTGCTTCTAAATCGTCTTCTACATCTGATTCTTGTTGGGTTATTTCTTCTTCAACGTATCCAAGAATCGGCTTTTGATAGAGGCTGTCGTAACCTAAGACTTGGACGTTGGTTTCCCGAGAAGTTTGACCACTTAAACTGCCCACCAATTCTTTGTGTTCACCCTGAAAAAGGACTAGGACATCCAATCCTTCCTCAGTGATACATTCAAATTTGTATCCATCATTATAATCAGAATTAATCTGTCTTCCTAAGACTGATGAAAATTGTATGAAATTTAATTTCAAGGAATATCTATTTCCTTGAGCTATCCTAAAAATATCTGCCGCTTCAGAAGACAAAAGTCTTTCATTTTGCAACCTCTTTAGGAGTTCTAAAAATTCCTTTTTGATCACAGCAGAAAAATCATGACTTATTACTTAAAGTGTCTCAAGCCAGAATAAACACTTCCCCTAATATTACAATAATCATCGCTCACACACAGTTGGAACAAGGATCAATTCAAGCATTTGAAAAACCAAACTACTTCTAGTGACACAAAGCCGGCCTCTAGCACGCTTGAAGAGTTAAGCCATACTTGTCTTCCCTGCATTATAAACGACTACTCGGATTGTAATGTCTTGCTGCGGGAAATTCCCACATGATCACAACCAAGTATGAAAGTGTCCCTACGCGCCCAGCTCCAATCCAATTACGACTTCCACCCTTTCCCATCAAAAGCAAATTCCTAGGAACCATGAAGACCGCATCGACCATTCCACTCGTCCTCTCCGGTGCCCTCTTGATTGTCGTTCATCTCCATGCCGATGACGACGAGGCGACCAAGAACGATCGACCGGTCGAAGTCTATGCCGATTGTCACGTCCACTTACTCGACTTCCTACAAAATGGCGAATTTCAGAATGCGGACCACAAATTCCCGGGTGGCAAATACGGCGCTCAGTCTCTGACGGGGCGCTTTGCCTCGTTGCCGTTTGGCGAACGGGGGCGGAGAATTGAAGCCCTGCTCGAAAGCATGGGCCGCGCGAAGGTCAGACACGCTCTGGTCATGGGAATGCCTTTTATCAAAAAGTGGTCGGCGAACGAACCGTTCAAGCGGCCGCACTACTACCTGGACAGCCCTTCGCGGGTCAAGCCGGCTCGCGACAGCGATGTCTCCGTTGCCGCGGCCATTGTGGATTACAAGCGGCACTACGCCGATGATCCAGCAAAGCTAGCTCAACTAGACCAGATCCATCCATCCCTCTGCGGCTTCGACACGACTGACCTCGGCGCGGTCGACCTGCTTATCAAGCGCATAAAGGAATTCCCGGGGGTGTGGGAATGCGTTGGCGAAGTCATGTCTCGCCACGACGACCTGACTAATCTCACCACGGGAGAACGGCCACACGCCAATCACCCGGCTCTCGCACGGGTGGCCCGCTTCGCTGGCGAGCACCACCTGCCGGTAACGATTCACCACAATATCGCTCCGATCTCGCGGAATAGGGACGAGGTCAAGCTGCCCTATTACCTCAATGAGTTCATCCAGCTCATTGACTACTGCCGCGTGGGCCAAGGCGACTGCAAACAGTCAACAACGTTCATCTGGTGCCACTCCGGGATCAGTCGCCGAATCGTGGTCGATAATCTTCCTTTCTGGATCAATGAAGTCCTCAAAGAATACGGGGACCAGGTTTACATCGATCTATCTTGGGTAGTTTTGCAAGACTACGTCATGAAAGACCTCGACACCTGGGTCGAATTGATTGAGCGCTACCCAGATCGGTTCATGATCGGGTCGGACGTGGTTGGAAAGGTAAGCGGAATTTCGGCGACCCTCCGCCCCTATGACGATCTGCTCCGAGTCCTACCCGAAGCGGTCCGCCGCAAGGTCGCGCACGATACTTTCGCCAAACTGATGGAGAGCATGGCCTCAAAGCGCAAGGCCGCGGGCCTTGGAGAAAAGGGCATCGTGCTTGCCTCAGATTACGAGTATTCGGACAAGGCTCACGTCCAGCCGCGCTTCGAGGTCCCTCCATTCATGGAGCCACGTCTTGTGCGAGCGGCGAGCAGCAATTGACCTCCTGCTTGGGCGTAGAATGGTTCGTTGTCTACCTGGGCCGGGCAGACAACGTCTTCTCTCAAGCTAAACCTTGATTTAGTTAACAAGTAGTGGGTCCCAATAAGGTCATAGGTCATAGGTCATATCCCACCAATCCGGTTTTGGCAGATTTCGGCCGCTTATCGCGCTTGGCACCAGCATCTTGTTCGATGTCGAGATAGTAAAGTCACTTCATCTCAACCAACGCATTCAAGTAATCTTCGAGGTTCGTATAACCATCCCTGTCCAAATCCCCGTTTCTGTCCTCCGGATCCTTGGGATTCAGCTTCATTTTTATTTCCCATTTATCCGGCATGCCATCCTGATCTGTGTCGAGAGATACAGGCTTGTTTCTCAGCTCAGGCCATCCGCCGACTTCTTGTTGGCTGTTGATAAGACGGTGGGTTCTTTTGCGGATCCCCGCAATGATGCGCTTATCAGCAGCATCGCGTCTTTTGGATGCGCCAGCCTTATTTAAAATTAATTCATAAGCTTTATCAGCAGGATGAGTATGTGGTCGGTCGGCGACTGCTACCGGTTCCCGAGAGAGTCTGAATTTTTCATACAATACTTTCCCCGGATAGCTACTGGCAGACTCGCCGTCTCGTGCTCCCCATTGCATGGCGGTGTAGTTGTCTTTTGTCCGAGCTTTATTACCCTCGTATATGGAACCGCTCATGTATCCAACGACGGCATTATCTTTTTTTGCCTTTGGGCGGATAGGATAGGTGTCGGGTTTTGTGCTTGGCCCCGGACGGTAGTAGTTGTTGATCAAGTTAACATGACCCCCGCTCAAATTGGTGGAACCAGCCCTATTATAGACGACATTATTTCTGAAATCAAAGATGACTTCCTTTTTCAGGCTGCCAAGTGTCGGGTGTCGGTTCCGGCTGCTGAAAAAGAGATTATGATGTAGGGATACATTACCTGCTGTTTTCCTCATAGACATCAACATGGCATGATCGCCTTTGTGGTGAGTGCTCTCGTGAAGCGCTTCTCCAAAAAGCGACCACTGCAGTGTAAAGGCTGATACTTCCGACGTATCCATGGTTCCGTCCACACCCCATGTCGCTGTAACATGGTCGAGTATTACATTATTCGATTCATCAATACCAAGAGTGTCGGTTGACGTTCTACTCTCGTCCCCCAGTCGAAAGCGCATATACCTTATGATGATGTTCGAGCTATCAATGATCCCGAATTTTTCATCCCTGATACAGATCCCGTCACCGGGTGCGGTTTGGCCCGCGATAGTAAGCCCATCAACATCCTTTATTTGAAGTTTATCGCCTGCCTTCAAGCGAATGGTGCCGCTAACATCGAATACGATCGTACGCGGACCTTTGGTCTTTTCGATGCCATAGCGCAAAGAACCCTTACCGTCGTTCATAAGGTTGGTGACATGATAGACGTCACCACCTCGGCCGCCTGTCGCAAATCTCCCAAAACCTTCAGCACTTGGAAAAGCTAACTGCCTTTTTCCTGAATCAGGAGCCGCTGAAAGCGATACTATGGTGCACAAGGTCGACACGAGAAGCGCTAGTAAGAAAAGCGTGTGGTAATTCATAGTTCTCTTTGCAGAACAGTCTTTATTAGTAGTCCAACCGAGTAATATATCTCGGGCGGACTACTACAAAGGGTCGAGCAAAAGCCCTACCACTTCAAGGGAAACCGAACAGGATTCTTTAGAGTAGAACGGAAGGATAAGTAAAAGAGGCAATAATAATAAACCTTGTTCCCTCCCGCAGTGTTTCTAGTGACACAAAGACGGCCGTTAGCACGCGTGAGAGGTTAAGCGGCGCCGTCTTACTTGTGTTATGAAGTTCCTTGCCGACATCTGAAAGACCACACAGCCCACCATGGAAACACCCGGCGCAGGTGCTATGTAATCCGGCGGGAGATTTTTTGGACCTAATATAGGTGCTACTTCGACTGGTTTTTATCCTTTGGCCCTAATACGCCTTCAACTTTTTCCCGCCAAAAGCAATTCCCTAGCAGTAATTGTGTATGATCTGAGATCGTGGTAAACTTCTACATGCAGGCAGATGTGACATAAAATAAAATGTATTTAAGGAAAGCACGTCAGTTTTTATAAAAAGAATTATTATGGGAAAATTTATTACAGCAGCGGCGTTTTTTTTAGTTATTGTCATCTCACAAGTTTCGGTCGCTCAGCAGATCGATCTTGGCACTCTTCTTGAGGAGATGGTGGATCGTTCAAAGATCGCTGAATTCCCAGAACCTGCATTTCAGTGTAAACAGTTCAGCAGCTACAACAGAGAAACTGTTGCGGTCGGTGAGGAAGGCTGGTTCGCAAATGCCGACTCGTCATTTTTTGAAGGCTATGAGGATGTTGACGGAAGACGTGAATGGATCATGATGGATGTCGATGGCCCCGGTTCAGTGGTCAGATGGTGGCTTACGCAGCAGAAGTTTGACGGCACGGTCAGGATATATCTTGATGGCTCAGATGAACCGATCTTTGCTGCAACTTCTGACAAAATCGTTGGTGGATCCGCGATCACAGGAAGGCCTCTCAGCAATGTTGTCGGCTGGAACGGTCGAAATCTTTATATGCCGATCCCGTTCAAAAAACATTGTAAAATAACTTACGACGGCCCAAACGCGAACGTTACCGGCAAGTTCCCTGACTGCCATTACTACAACATTAATTACATCAAGTATTCAGCTGAAACGGATGTTAAGACCCTTACAAAGGACGATCTTACAAAACATTCAGCTCTGATCGATCAGGTGCAGGAAAAGCTTTTAAAGCCTGAAGAGAACAAGCTTGCAGTATCGAGGAAAGCTGATGGCGGAAAAAAGACGCTTAAAAGTGGTAAGAGCCTTGCTAAAAAGATCAGAGGTGTTGGTGCGATCAGTTCGCTCGAGCTAAAAATTGACTCGGACGATATTGCAACCGCGATGCGCACTACCGTAATTAGCATCAGCTTTGACGGCAAAGAACATGCACTCTCTACGATCGGTGAATTCTTTGGATGTGGACCTGGCCTGAATCCTTTCAAGGGTTGGTGGCGACAGGTGCAAAGTGATGGCTGGATGAAGTGCTGGTGGCCGATGCCGTTTAAGAAGAACGCTACGGTTAAGATCATCAACTATGGTAATACTGACGTTTCTGTCGAACTTGGTCAGATCAGCATCAGCGACTGGAAATGGACCGACAAGACGATGTATTTTAACACCACCTGGCGAAGTGAAAACAACATGGAAACCACTGAACCTTTTGACTGGAATTTCGTGACTATCGAGGGCAAGGGCGTTTACGTGGGCGATACACTGGCTCTTTTCAATGAAGCGATTCAGCCTCATCCGAGGGGCACCGGTACATGGTGGGGCGAAGGCGACGAAAAGATATTCGTTGATAAAGAAACTTTCCCGTCAACCATAGGGACTGGCACAGAAGATTACTACGGCTATTCATGGGGCGTTGGAGGCACCTTTAGTGCTCCTTTCCATTCGATGCCTCGCGGTGACGCAAACGGCAATTATACCCTGCCAAACCATACCACGAATACCAGAGTAAGGTCGCTCGACAGGATACCATTTAATACGCACCTCAAGTTAGATATGGAAGTCCTGCATTGGCAGAAGGTCGCAGTTCTGGATTATGCTGTGACCACCCACTTCTATGCTGTTGGCACTGCTGAGGCAAACGGTGACCTTACACCTGAAAAAGTTCAAGTTAAGCTCGGTGATCCCAAAGTTGCTGCTGCTGAAGCTGAAGCCAAGGCCAAGGCCGCAAAGGAAGCGTTAGAGTCTAAATAGCCCCGTCTCTCCCCCCTTCGCTCCGGTCCAAATTCGACATCAAGGCCTTCCTGCCAAAAGCAATTTCCTAGCGGTATCAAAAAAGCTAACTTTGGGTTCTCAGCCATTCCAACAGATTAGCAAAATCCTTGGGAGAGATTATCTTATCAAAGTTCGGAGGCATGAGCGAGATTGAAACCGTTTCGCGGGACTCGATCTGGGATTTCTGAAGTCGTAGGGAATCTCCGAGCAAGTTACGGACTTGCAAAGCCTTGCCGCGCTCGCCCGTGATAAAGGCACTACTTTCCGAACCATTTTTGAAGGTGAAATTAGTGAGATGAAAGTGGCTATCGACGTTCCGATTGGGATCAAGAATATCCTCGGCAAGTCGCAACACACCGCGGCTTCCGATTCCATCCAACTGCGGTCCGACTAGGCCACCCTTCCTCTTTATTTGGTGACAACTTGCGCAATGGTTCTGAAATACTAGAGCTCCTTTTTTGGAATCAAGCCCGCCCTTATTCTTGGTGGTCTCGTATTGCAAAATTCGCTCTTTTATTATTTTGTCCACTCGGTCGCGATTCGGAGCTTCCGTAACAATGGGCGAAACGGACTTAGGTAGCCATGGATTAAGTTGATCACGCAAGCTTACCGGGGCATGCAATTTCAAAAGCACGGCCAACTTGGCAAGCTGTGTGTCGAGATCATTGTTGTCGGAGAATGTCTCGATACTAATACCTTCTACTCCGCTGATCCGAGTTATCCCCAGCCAAGCAAAGGCCTCACCGGCGTCGCCATCTGTAACCTTGAGGCGCATTTTTTTACCAGCTACCGTTTTCCATACGACCTTTTGGGCTATGTCATCTCGCGGTGGATAAACCCGCTGAACTTCCTGACCTTCCGAGTTCACCAGAGAGACATGGCTCTTGAGATGAGGATCCTGATCCGGAAATCCACGATGTCCCATAATCCAAAACGAAAGTGCATTTCCAGTGACAAATTCTTTCGACATTAAAATACCAGTTCGCTCCTCTGCTCCCGCAAGGCCCGCAGAAAGACTTGAGACCACACTAACCTCCTGCCCATCCTGACATTTCCGTTTCTGTGCGACCCAGGGAGAAGGACTATCAGGGCGAGAGGGATGAGGGATATTGGTCCAAGAAGTCACAGATTTTTTTTGGCGGTCCTTTAGAAGCCTTACCACAAGCGCTTGCGCCCAATGAATCATGCCTGGGTGAGGATCCAACTTTCCCCGCTCGTCAAGTCCAGCCTGCAAGGCATCGAGCTCCACAAGCTGAGTCTTCGGAGAACTCGCACCCTCAAGTTCCCCGATCAAGATGGAGAGAGTTTCATCGTCCGCAAATCGGGCAATGTGACTGAGGTGATTTCTTTTCGAAGGTGACTTCGCAAGCAAAGAAGCCGCCTCCGAGGTGCCTACAGCTGGAGCAAAAGCCAGCAAAGCCTCCACGTGGAAGGTTCGAGCAAGTAAGCTCTTTGGGAACTCCACCAGGTGATTTCGGATCGCCATGCGAATAACATGGCGGAGGTGCGTGTCATTTTTCTGAGTGATCGCAAGGGCATCGAGCAAAGGATCGAGAGCCTCTTTCTTCGGTTGAAGCTGAAGGGTATGGGCCGCCTTCCTTCGCTCGAAAGGATCTTGATTAGCAAGTCCTGCGATGGGATCTCCAAACTCCTTGGAATCAGGCGGAGGTGATTTCAAAGTGATGTTTCCGGTCCGGGTGATTTTCCAGATCCTTCCCCGCTCTCGATCCCGCCCGGGGTGCGTCAAAGGCACTTCGTAGTGTCCAATAATTCGATTATAAAAGTCGGCGACATATAGTGATCCACCGTCTCCCTTGCAAAGATCAACGGGTCGAAACCACAGATCGTCACTCGTTACAAAATCCCGCTGTTCAACCGCTACCGGAGTGGTTCCCCTAAACTCCACGCGATCATGATTTATACGTGAAGTCACGGGATTCCCAATCAAGAGATGGTCATGCACCCCCGCTCCCCACCAATTCTTATCAAGATAAACGATGCCACAAATCCCTGTAGATCCGTGAGTGTGTTCGATCATGGTTGGCGCGAATCCCAAACCATCGTGGGGTTTTCCAAAACTAGGATATACTCCGCCCTGTAGAAGTTGATAAACTGGCGCACTGTGACAATCAGCACTATAAAGATTTTCACGACCATCAAAGCTCAGCCCGAAAGGATTGACCTGCCCACGGGTATAGACCTCTACGCTGGAACCATCAGGGCGAAAGCGAAAGACGTTACCAGAATGAAGCTCAATCTTCGTCCCATCCTTTGCCGTCAATATGCTGGAGTTATTAAAGCCATGAGTTGCATAGACCCAGCCATCGCCCGGACCCATCCGAAAACTAGAACACATCCCATGGGTATCTTTCTCGTATCCCAGCGGACCAAAAAGGACCTCCCGGAGATCCGCCTTTCCGTCGCCCGTGGTATCGGCAAAATACCAGATATTTGGAATACTCCATGCGATACATCCATCTTGGTGTTCCGGTTTATGCCAAGGCAGCACTCCGGTGGGAATGTTGAGACCGTCGGCAAAATCAACCACCTTGTCAGCCCGGCAATCGCCGTCGGTGTCCTCCAAGATCTTAATGGCATCTCGGCTGTCACGGACCTTCGAGCCCTGCGAATCAAGCCAACGATCCTTAGCCGCCGCGTAAGGATACTCGACTGTCGAAGAAACCCACAAGCGCCCGCGTGAATCGTAGGCTAGGTTTATCGGCTTGTTGATCTGCGGCTCCGCTGCGAAGAGCTGGATCTCGAATCCCTCCGGAACATGCAGGGCAACAAGTTCTTCTTCAGGAGAAAGAGGGCCTGAGAGACGAACCAAGGACTCATCCGCCTGAGCATACAAACCGATAATGATGGATATTATGATCAGATTTTTCATCTAAATAAATTTTATGTACGTCCTGAAAATTTTAAAAGTAACCTATAATCCTATCCTTAAATCCGTGCGAAAATTATCTTTAGATCCTAGCAAATGTAACCGAAAACTCAAAAAAGATCGCGATGATCTATGGATTTTTTGAGACTCCACTCTTATCAAGAGAAAGCTTCAAGCTCCCTCCCCGACATCTAAAGACCACCCACCCCATCGGGGGAAGATGTTGCGGACGCTCTATCTAATTGGGTGAGAGATTTTCTGTGACTGAATTGTGCCTCTCTCTACTATGGAGCCTACTTGGGGAGTATTTTTCACTCACTGGCTTATAGGCCTCTTCGCTATGCCGTGCGGCCTAAATAAAGAAACCTACCAAGGGGTCCCCCCACCATTAACGTGAAGCGTTTGCCCAGTGATGAATGAAGATTCCTCTAGGGCAAAAAATCTCACCGCATTGGCCACATCGACTGGTGTGCCCCAGCGTCCAGCAGGGATTTGAGAAAGGTAGTTATCTTTCATTTCTTGCGGGTCGTTTTCGTGGCGTTCGACAGGAATCCACCCGGGAGCGACCATATTGACCGTGATGCCAAATCCCGCGAGTTCTTTGGCCATGCTTCGTGACCATCCAATCTGTCCTCCTTTGGCAGCGACATAGGCTGAGAAATTGGGGACCGAATGAGCATAAACTTCAGAGGTAATATTGATAAAGCGGCCCCATCCTTTTTCCTTCATGCTTGGGAGTGCAGCCTG
>TARA_B110000003_G_scaffold95596_1_pt1 | contig 16189 bp, 13 predicted proteins | sample TARA_B110000003 | Tara Oceans TARA_B110000003 (sample SAMEA4396424) | marine metagenome | biome: Westerlies Biome; feature: [SRF] surface water layer (ENVO:00010504); material: water (ENVO:00002006), including particulate matter (ENVO:01000060) such as... | depth 5 m
ATTACTTTCAATTAAAGAATCAATATTTTTCTGAGTAGATATAACATAATCAAATACCTTTACTTTTGTCATAATTATATTAGTAAAATAATATAATTATAATTCTTATTCTTATTCTTAAATTCCACCATAATCAGCTTGCTGTGATCCAGTATTAGCAAAAAACCATCTCAAGGAAAAGTATCTAGGCTCAGATTCGCTCATACCACTATCAGCCATAGTCATATTAGGACCCTGATCTACAATTGATTGAATATGGCTAGTACCCAACCCATAATCCCAATACCATAAATTAGAGGTATATCCAGAGAAACCTCCGTTCATAGACATATAAACATTACCATAATTTTGAAATGGTACACCAGATAAATTGTGTCTCTTAGTGATAGTACCATTAATATAACAGTCTACAGTAGTGTTTTCACATCTAATAATAACATTAATCCATTTATTAAGTGGAACATCTTCAATAACAATTTTTTCTTCTATTTTATCAAACGTATTCATAATAAGTAGTAAATTATTTTTGTTTGGTGTAATATACAATCCTGGACCATTATTTGGTTTATTTAAACCAGTTGGTGCTTGCGTATAATTAATATCATCATTACCTTTATGGAAAATATGTCTGTATGTACCTGCTCCATAATCTAAATCATCAATATATATCCAACATGACCATGTGAATTCAATACCATCACGTTGATTATTAGATCTTAAAATTGGTTTTGCACCATCTTTAGATGGGTCTTGTGGAATAACCTTCATATGTTTTGAATCAATCATACCATCAAGCATATGGGGATTACCAGATGGTGAAAATATATAATTTAGTAATGCTACACCCCATCGTAAAACCATTACAAAAAGAATTAAAATCAACATTAAGAATGCGAATTTTGCTACTAGACTGTTGGATTGTAAAAAATCTTTAGTACCTTGTAATGAAATACCAGTACTTGAAGTACCGGCTGAACTTCCTGAACTACCAGATAAACCTAATGAACTCATATCTTATTATATTATAAGATAAGATATAATCATTTTATATTTCAAAACTACCCTGTTCTTGATTGTCTTCTAAAAAGCTAACTTTCACTCGGTATTTATTAAATAAATTACCTAAAGCACTGCTGCCGAATCCTTGTTTATAAATATTATAGGCTTCTTGAGGATTAGTAGCATTAGGCCAAAATTGGAATGCTGATGTGTAACCAGAAAACCCACCTAATGGAGTAATATAAGCATCTTTGCTAGTGTCAACCTTAGCAATACCAGGCATTACACATGTTCTAACTAATTTACCGTCAATATAAACATCTAATGATTTACCATATAAACTTACTAAACAATGTACCCATTTTTGTAAGGGAATGTTTTGTACATTGCATGTATGCGAAGAACCTTCAGAAGAACCTTGATTAGGATAAGTCTCTACTGCAATATTCAAATCGTTTTGCATTCCGCCTAAAACTATACCAAATCCACCTTTTGCAGATGTATCAGATCCATGTGCTAAAACTACTTTTGGAACTCCATATTTATAATTCCAATTATCTACATAAAACCAAATAGAATATGTAAAATTTGCGGATGAGTTGGATTCACTACTTCCTAAACTACTGGAAGAAATGGTTTGTGTTTTTTTCGCATCTTCTAAAGAAGATAGACTTGAATCGCCGAAAAAAGCTTTATAAATCAAGAAAATAACAACGATGACTACGACTGTAATTAAAATACCTTTTGCGTCCATAATTTATATATTATGAGGAGAGAAATTTTCTAAATTATAGGAGGTGTTTTATCTTTATATGATGAATATAATGATCTGATTGTATTTATTTGTAGAGAGCGTTTAAAATATTGTACGTTACATATACCACCATGTATACCATTATCAGAACCTCCAGTTAATGTATCAAATTCCATATACGGAATTACTCCAGGTTCAGATACACATAGTTGACCATTGATAAAAGTATCTAAAGTTCCACCTGAATAATTTAAAACTATATTATTCCATTTATTCATTTTAAGATCTTTAGTATCATAAATCTTCTTTGTACCATCTTGACCATTTTGCATAGTTATTCTGAGAGTATTTTTTAATCCGTTATATAAGATATTAGGTTTATTACCATAACTAAGTAATGGAGTATATTCACTATAACTAGAATTGGTGTTAGCGCCTTGATAATTTATATATATCCAACAACTAATTGCATAATTATATTTATATGGTGATTCATCATCGTCGTCACTCTTTTTATTAGTATCATCTTTTATATCATTTAGATCCAAATACCCACCTAATGTGGTCTGATTATTAAGATATACTGGGTTATTAAGCAATAGTTTACCTTTAGGTCTAAATAAGAAATCATAAATTTTATCTTTATATCCGGATATAAGCAGTAATGATATTGCAATACCTAACATAATTACATCGGTGCGAGTGGTGATTTTATATTGATATTTAATATATTCAACTATATCTAGAAATATGCAAGGGATATAAAATATTATATTAGTTAATAATCCTTTCCAAGAATTATCATTAGTAAACATAGCATTATTTTTGGAATAAAAATAAACGAGTCCCAAAATTACTACAATAATTGCAAAATTAAGTGAAACCATTATACCATTCATGAGAGTAGGAATACTACCTAATAACCAGAAACACAATAATATTATACCTAATGTAACACCAAAAAATGTTATTAGACCCAATGATTTTTTTATAATACTAAACCATGACGCTTCCTCTGGTGGAGTACTTATAGCACCATAATTATTATCTTTATTTTTACCCCATAAATATATCATTCCTATTAAAAAAAATCCTAACATAGCTAAAAATATATACAATCCTTGATATAAATCCTTATGTGCGGTTAAATCATTTTTAGAGATATAGAACAATATGATTGCGTAGATAATTGTAGTCAAAACTACAAATGGAGTTTTATGTTTCGCCATCATCATTGTTATACTTGCAGTTGATTTACCTATACTTGTTTTAATTTTGTTAAAAGTTTCGGCCATAATATATACAAATTAGATTATATATATTATAAATTTTCCATAGTTGTTTTCTGTCCATGACAGGATCTACATAATGCTACTAAATTATCTACATGGTTATCTCCACCTTGATCTAATCTAATTTTATGATCAACTTCAAACCAAGCTGGTAATTGTGTACCACATTTACCACATTTCCAGTTTTGATTTGATGCTACAAATTTCTTTTTCGTTTCACTTACTGATCTTTTAGTAGAACCTTTACCAGAGTTCATCATACGTTTTTGTGTTGGAGGTAAGTTTTGTACCATACCACCACCTCCAGTCATATCAAATATCGGATTTAACATATCCATAGCATCTCTATCTATAGGCATCATTTTAATAAATTGATTAGCATGTACTGCTAGATCTCTTGTCCTAGTAGGATATTTTTTGATAAATAAATACATAGATAAACCTAAAAATCCCCACATAGCCATAGTATAATATTTTTTATATGACAACAATAATTTAAGATATTTTCCATCATAATAAGTATTATATATAAGAAAACCTGTTATACCAAAAATTAGCAATTCAAATTTCATTAATATATTAACCTATTATTTTTTATAAATTATGTATATTGATATTATAACAATTAATAATATACCTCCATATATAAGTTTCTCTCTATGTTTAAAGTTTTCGCGGTTAATTTCTTCCTTAGGTTTATATAATGAATAATATTGTTCTAGAAAATCATTATAAGTAACTGTAGGTTTATTAATTTTTTCATTAATTCTATTATGAATAAAATGCATCCACTTTGAAAAAGTGTTGTTATTATCTAAATAAGGTGTAACCGGGTATTTATCAAGTAATTCTGCGAACTCATCGCCAATTTTTGTATCAGGTATAAACAGTGGAAAATTAGATATTAGATCATAATACTTCTTTTTAGTAACATCATTTGGTTTTTTTGGATATCGTAAAGCAATAGTATGTAGTACAAACCAATAGTGTGGACCCCATATTTTTGATAAATATTTCATTATATAAACCATTATTTATTTATTTTGTAATGATAACGCTTTTGTCCTAATATATATCAAAATATACATAAAAACAATATATCAGTTAATATAAGCAAAATGTCAAAAACATATAATTTTTGTAATAACTGTGGTAAAAATGGACACGCTTATCACTTATGTAAATTACCTATAACAAGTATTGGTGTTATAGCTTTTAAACCATCTACAGAGGGAATCAAATATCTTATGATTAGACGAAAGGATTCATTAGGTTATGTTGATTTTATGAGAGGTCGTTATCCACTTTATAATAAAGAATATCTAATGAATATTATTAATGAAATGACAGATATTGAAAAAAATAATTTATTAACTAAACCTTTTAGTGAATTATGGAATAATTTATGGGGAGAAGATATTGGTATACAATATAGAGGTGAAGAACGATCATCAAAAGACAAATATATGCAACTTAAAGAAGGTTATATTTTTAATGATAATAAGATAACCACGTTAGAAGATCTTATAAATGAATGCAATGAAAAATGGAATGAACCCGAATGGGGATTTCCAAAAGGTAGAAGAAATTACCAAGAAAAAGATTTAGATGCTGCTATTAGAGAATGGGAGGAAGAAACTGGTTATAAAAGATCCGAAATAAAACTTGTGTCTAATTTATTACCATATGAAGAAATATTTACTGGTTCTAATAATAAATCATACAAACATAAATATTATATAGCTTTATTTACTAATGATATAAATATTGAGAATTCAAATTTCCAAGAGACAGAAGTAAGTGCTTTATCTTGGTCTACATTTAAGGAATGTAATAATTTAATACGTCCATATAATTTAGAAAAAAAAGAGGTTCTCAATAAAGTAAATAAAGTTATACAAGAATATAGATTATATCAATAATATATAAGATATGTCTACTAAAATAAAATCTAAGAAAGGTAAAAAACTTAAGTTAGTACTTGCTAATAAAAAGAAGAGTATTAAAAAAGATATTGTTGATAATGATAGTATAGACAATGATGATATAGATGATATTACTATTAATGATGATATTAAAATAGAAACTCTAGTAGAAATTGATGATAATGATATTTTACGAAAGAATGAAGAGAAAGAAATGGAATTATTAAAGGCAGATAAATTTCCCTTTTTATATCCAAATTTAAATGATTCTCAGTTTAATATTAAGATCGCAGAGAAAAAAGAGTTTAGTGATAATAAATATGATGGATCTATTAATGATATAGAAAAACACGCCGAAAAAATGTGTAATACAGCGTTTGAACTTTCTCCACATCAATTATTTGTACGTAATTTCCTATCATTTAATACTCCATACAATTCGCTATTATTATATCATGGTTTAGGAACAGGTAAAACTTGTTCTGCAATTGGTGTATGTGAAGAAATGAGGGATTACATGAAACAAATGGGATTAGCTCAGCGTATTATTATTGTTGCTTCTCCGAATGTACAAGACAATTTCAGACTACAGTTATTTGATGATAGAAAACTTGAGTTAATTGATGGATTATGGAATATTAGAGCCTGTACAGGCAATAAGTATATCAAAGAAATAAATCCTATGAATATGGAAGGATTAACTAAAGAGCGAGTTATTAGTCAAGTAAAACGTATAATAAATAGTTATTATCTATTTATGGGATATACAGAATTTTCTAATTATATTTCTAAAAAATCACGTATCCAAGATAGCTCTCTTGATGATGATGTTATTAATAAAATTAAAATTAAAAAACTTAAGAAAATATTTAATAATAGACTAATTGTGATAGATGAAGTACAGAATATTCGCATTAGCGATGATAATAAAAAGAAAAAAATAGCGATAAATTTGATGAAACTAGTAAAACATATTGACAACTTGAGATTACTTTTATTATCAGCCACACCAATGTATAATAGTTATAAAGAAATTATATGGCTTATCAATCTTATGAATAGAAATGATAAACGTTCAGAAATTGATATCAAAGATGTTTTTGATAAAAATGGTAATTTTATTATAGATTCAGACGGCAAAGAAGTTGGTAAAGAGCTTTTAAAAAGAAAGGCTACAGGTTATGTATCTTTTATACGAGGTGAAAATCCTTATACATTCCCTTATCGTATATGGCCTTCAATGTTTGATGCCACACATTCTCTCCGTAGTTTAAAAGATTATCCCAAGAGTCAATTAAATGGTAAAACTATAGTTCAGGGTATAGAACATCTAGATTTATATACATCAAATATTGGTGAATATCAAGAAACTGCATATAATTATATAATTGAATATCTATCTCATCATACAAAATCATCGCGGTCAAGTAAAACTTCGTTAAATAAATTATCTTCTTTTGAAAGCATGGATTCTTTTGGATATACTCTTTTAACAAATCCATTGGAAGCATTAAATATTACATATCCTATTCAATCTCTTGATAATGAGAATTTATCTACATCACCAGATGAATTAACTGGTAGAACAGGATTAAGAAGGATTATGGATTTCTATGAATCAGATGATAAATCTGAGAGATATGATTACGGATATAAACCTGATATTCTCTCACAATATGGCAGAATATTTTCTGAAAGTGAGATAGGTAAATATAGTTCAAAAATATCTAATATAGTAAAATCTGTTAAAAATGCTGATGGTATTGTATTGATATACTCACAATATTTAGAGGGTGGTTTAGTACCTGTAGCATTAGCATTAGAAGAAATGGGTTTTACTAAGTATGGTACTAGAAATAATTTATTAAAAAATAATCCTAAGACTAATGTAGGCAAATATATTATGATAACAGGTGAAAAAATGTATTCTCCTGATAATATTCAACATATAAAGGCTATAACTAATGATGATAACACCAAAGGTGAAAAAATCAAGGTTGTATTAATATCAAAAGCCGGTTCAGAAGGGTTAGATTTTAAAAATATTAGACAGGTACATATATTAGAACCATGGTATAATACTAATAGAATTGAACAGATTATTGGTCGTGCGGTTAGAACATGTAGTCATAAGTTATTACCATTTATTGAAAGAAATGTTGAAATATATTTATATGGTACATTATTATCAGATCCAAACATTGAAGCAGCAGATATGTATGTATATAGAATAGCCGAAATTAAATCAGTATTAATAGGTAGAGTATCTAGAATTCTTAAACAAAGTTCTGTTGATTGTATATTAAATCATGGACAAACTAATTTTACAGAAGAAAAGTTTAATAAAGAAGTTAATATTAAATTAGCTAATGGTACAAGTATTCCATATAAGATAGGAGATAAACCATATAGTTCTGTATGCGATTATATGGAAAGTTGTTCATATAATTGTGAACCAAATAAACAAATAGATAAAATTAATTTATATAGTTATGATGAAACATTCATATTATTAAATAACGAAAAGATTATTCAGAAGGTCAAAGATCTTTTTAAAGAGAGATATGTCTTCAAAAAAGAACAATTAATTGTTAATATAAATGTAATCAGAACTTATCCATTGATGCAAATATATTCAGCATTAAATCAAATGATTATTGATAGAAACGAATTTTTAATAGATAAATATGGAAGAAGTGGTAATCTAATAAATATTGGCGAATATTACATGTTTCAACCATCAGAAATAAAATCACATAGCATATCTACATTTGATAGAAATAAACCTATTGATTTCAAAAAAGATAAACTTATTATAAATGTTGATAGAAATGATAAGAGTCCTCCTATTAAAACTAAACGTATTGTAGATAATATATCAGATATTAGAGTTGATAAAATGTCTACATCCGATGTACTTGATAATATGAAAAATAATTATGATATAGCATTATACCCTCAAGATATAACGCGAGGTGAATCCGATTGGTACAAATTTTGCGCTCATGTAATAGAACAGTTAAATAATGATGGTGTTGATATTAATATTCTAAAAAATTTCTTGATTGCACATCAAGTAGATACGCTTATGTATCAAGATAAATTATCACTACTTAATTACATATATTTCAAAGCAGAATTAAACGATTATGAAAAATCTATCAAAACATATATAGATAAACGAATTTTAGTTAAAGGAAATATCAAAGGTATATTTTTACAAGAGAAAGGTAAATATAAGTTAATGATTAAGACTGATTCTGATTGGAAGAAAGCAGAAGAATCTGATTACAGTGATTTAGCAGATAAAATTAAATCATTAGTTGATAATATCATACCTAAATTAAACGAAGTATTTGGTTTTATTAACAATTTTAAGGGTGGTGAACTAGTCTTTAAAACCAAAGATCTATCTATAAGACGAAGTAAGGGTGCTAGATGTGATCAAGCTGGTAAAAAAGGTAATAATGGTGTACTTAGAACATTAAATAAAATATTGGGTGAAAATAAATACACTGATAAAAATACTAAGGGAACATATGCATTACAATTGTGTGTTCTAGAAGAATTTATGCTGAGATTGTATAATAAAGTTAATCATAAAAATAAGATATGGTTTTTAGGACCAGAACAAGCCAGCTTATTGAACATTGAATCATATCAAAGATAAAATTGAAATAAATATATAAAAATATAATATATATAATATAAACATGGACCATTCTGTAGATTCCAAATCTGTGAAACCTAGAGCTAGTAAAAAAATTTACAACAAGAAACTTACTGATATATATAGTGATGCATTATTAACGCGAGTTATTGAAATCCCTATGAATGCAGTAGGGTCTGGCATTAAAGAAAAACTTGAAAAAAAACTTAGATCTATGATTGAAGGTAAATGCATCTCAGAAGGTTTTGTAAAACCTAGATCTATTAAAGTTTTAACTTATTCTAGTGGAAAAATTTATGACGGTAATAAAATACATTTTGAAACTACATTTGAAGTTAAGATTTGCTTACCAGTAGAAGGAATGTTAATGGAATGTGTAGCAAAAAATATCACTAAGGCTGGTATAAGATCTGAAGTTGTATCTGATGAATCAGAATCACCTGTAGTAATATTTGTAGCAAGAGACCATCACTACAGTTCAGATTATTTCTCTTCTATAAAGGAAAATGATTCTATTAAGATTAGAGTCATAGGACAAAGATTTGAACTGAATGATAAATATATTTCAATTATCGCGGAATTAATTGAACCCAAGAAACGTAAGGATTTCAAAACCAAACCACGCCTCGTTTTGAAACCTACACTATAATAAATATTAATTAATATAAACAACATAAAATATACGACAGTATATCATATAATGCCAACGTTAGTTGAGATAAAGAAAACAATGGAGTCATTGAATAAAACTCGTCAAATTGAACTTTTAAAGATATTTTTGAAGAATAATGTATCTATAAGTGAGAATAATAATGGATCTTTTATTAATATTAGTTTTTTATCTGACAAGTGTTTAGTTGAAGTTACTGAATATTTGAAATATATTAAGGATCAAGAAACATCCTTGAAAACCTTAGAAAACGTTAAAGCTGAATTTATCAAAGACCATTTTGATAATAATAGTTTAGACAATCATAATAAAGACACCCCAGCAGTATATAATAACTATGCCTAATTACCATAAACAATCAAAAGCATATAATCAAATCATTGATAATATTCAAGATTATATGCTTTCCAATTCATTATTCAATAGATATCCAATACATAAGTCGGAAAAAACAACCAAACCTAAAACTGAAAAAAAACTGTCTAATAGAATCACTATAAGAGAGTTTGATCAATTATTTTGGTACTTTTATATTGCAAAAGAAGGTTATGATGAATATCAACTACTTCAATCTAATAAATTCACATTAGAAAAGACTATAAAAATTGATAATATCGGGATAATGCGTAAAAATAATAGTCTTCTTAAACAACAAAAACTAAAGATATCTGATTATGAATCAACCTTATTAAATTCTAAAAAAATAGACATACCTACTTTATGTGGATTAAGTGTGTATAACAAATTAAATATTTTTTATATTAAAAATAAGACTTATCACCATTTTAATTTTGGCGATCCAAATAACACAATAATTATATATCATGAAGGTAAAAATTATTCATGTGAAATTGCTCCTTCATTGGAATTAATAGAAAGTATTAAAAACAATTATTTTTATATTGAAAACTCTAATAAACCATTGAAGGGAATATCAACATATAAAATTAAAGACATTATTGATATATGCAAAAAATTAGATATTAAAACTCATTTAGAGTCGGGAAAGATGAAAAATAAGAAAATTTTATACACTGAGATACAAACATATTTTTAGAAAATTGAATAAATGATTTAAAATAATATGCTTTTAAATATATATATAATGGCTTCACAGAAAAAGGATACATATAATTTATCAGATATAATTAATATTCATTTAGGAGGTAACTATCACCAAGATTCTAGAGGATCTAGTTCAAATGAATTGGAAATTAGGTTTGGTACACGTGGTAGACATAAAATAACACGAATTGATTATGACAATGTTAATAAAAAACTTAAATCTTTAGGGTGGACAACTCTAGACGATACAGGTAGTTATACACTTAAAATACAGAATGAGTTTATAGATCCAAAAACTGGAGTTACTAAGTTGTCTAATATGAGAACCGAAATATCTACAATAGATGCAATACAAAAGTATTGTAAAAGTAACGATATAAAATCCATTTCTCCTCATCTTGTTAAGTATAATATGAAAATGTATGCGAAAACTAAGGATGACAAGACTATTTACCCAATAGATAAATATCCATGGAATCTGCGAATATCATATCAAACAGAAAGTATGTATACAAACACATCATCTGTAGTTAGAGGTCTTCATGATACATGGGAAGATTCTAAAAAAACTTTTAGATATATAAATCGTGTAACATACACAAAACCAGGCATGCCTTATAAGTTTGATATTAGTGTTGTTAAATCAAGTAATTCTGATAGAAGAAACAGACCTATTCCTAGTTATAGAATTGATGAAGCTGGTGTCTTTGAGAATACGGAACATTATGAACTAGAAATAGAATTAAACGATGTTTATACGTTAGGTGCATTTAATGATCCAAAATCACTTGAAAATGAGTTGAAAAATGGTATTAAGATCATATTGGCTGGTTTACAAGAATCTAACTATCCTATCTCTTATGACGAACAAGATAATATTAAAGAAGAATATGTTAAATTGTTTAAAGGAGAATCATTTAATGGTAAATTCTATAATAGAGATTTTATTGGACCATCATCATATACATTACAAACTAATAACATTTGTGACACAGATGAAGATAGTATATCTCCAAATATTAGAAATAATTATACTGTTACTGATAAGGCTGATGGTCAAAGAAAACTTATGTACATTGCTAACAATGGTAAAATATACCTGATTGATACTAATCTTAATGTTCAGTATACAGGCTGTACTGTTAAAACTAAGGCTGATGTAGCAGGTACATTGATAGATGGTGAACATATATTACATGATAAAAATGGAGAGTTTATTAATCTATATGCAGCATTTGATATATATTATCTTAAAAAAGAATCTGTTAGAGAAAAAATGTTTGTTTCATCTAATAGTGAAGATATTAAAACTAATCAACGATTGCATATATTAATAAAACTCATCTCTGAACTAGAAATTAAAAGTAGTAGTTCTAGTATACCTATGAGATTTAGCTACAAAAGATTCTTTATAGAAGGAGAAGAATCTACTATATTTGATGGATGTAAAGCAATTATGGACAAAGTTAACGATGGACTAATAGAATATAACACTGATGGACTGATTTTTACACCAGCCGAGTTTGGTGTTGGAGGATCATCAAAAGGCGAATCATCAGATTTAAAGAAAATTACTTGGGATTATTCATTTAAATGGAAACCACCTGAATTTAACACTATTGACTTCTTAGTAATTACAAAAAAGGGCGATAATAATCAAGAAATCATTGGGAATATTTTTCAAAAAGGTGAAGACTTAGTTAATAATTCTAGTGGAATAATTCAATATAAAGTATTAGAATTAAATGTAGGATTTGATTCTAGAAAACATGGTTATATAAATCCATGTGCTGATGTTATTCAAGATAATCTACCATCTATCAATGATGTAGATGATTATAATACTTATAAGCCTATGAAATTTTACCCAACTGAACCATATGATGAACAAGCTCATTTATGTAATATTACATTGATGACAGATGATGTTGGTAATAAAATTATGAAAACTATAGAAGGGGAAGTTTTTGAAGATGGTACAATTGTTGAATTCTCATATGACACAAGTGAAGATGATCCATTGGCTAGATGGAAACCATTACGCGTTAGGTATGATAAAACTGCTGAATTTAGAGCTGGTGGGCGTAATTTTGGTAATGCTTATCATGTTGCTAATAATAATTGGAAGACTATACATAATCCTATAACCCTTGATATGATCACTACAGGTAATAATATACCTGATACTGTGGAAGATGATGATGTATATTATAATCGTAAAGCAAAATCAATGCTAACTAGACCACTTCGCGATTTCCATAATCTAGTAGTAAAGAAAAAACTTATTACGTCTGTTTCTCAAAGAGGTAACACATTAATTGATTTCGCAGTTGGTAAAGGAGGAGATTTCTCAAAATGGATTGCATCAAAACTAAATTTTGTATTTGGTATAGATGTGTCTCCAGATAATATTGAAAATAAGATTGATGGTGCTTGTGCTAGATACTTGAATCATAAAAAACAATACAAAAATATGCCTTATGCATTATTTGTAACAGGAGATTCTTCTAAAAATATTAAGAGCACAATTGCTATTAATACAGAACGTGATAAAATTACTACTAGAGCGGTTTTTGGTGAAGGACCTAAATCTGAAGATAAATTAGGTAAAGGAGTACTTAGACAATATGGTAAGGGATTAAAAGGATTTAATGTATCATCATGTCAATTTGCATTACATTACTTCTTTGAAAACCGACATAAATGTGAAGCATTCTTCAAAAATGTAGCTGAGTGTACAGAGTTAGGTGGATATTTTATAGGAGGTTGTTATGATGGATCTCTTATATTTAATGATTTAAGAAATAAAAAACCTGGTGAAAGTATGATTATTATGAAAGGTGATAAAAAAATGTGGGAGGTTACAAAAGATTATGATAAATCTGCATTTAATCCTGATAATTCATCTCTAGGATATACTATAAATGTTTTCCAAGAATCTATTAATAAAACATTCGCTGAATACCTGGTTAATTTTGAATATCTTACAAATATTATGGAAAGGTTTGGATTCATACCATTACCTGAAGAAGAAGCTAGAGATATAGGATTACGATCTGGTATTGGATCTTTCAAAGAAATATTTGATGACTTAAAATCTACAATAAAACGTAAACCGTATTTACAAAAAGATATTGGACAAAGTTTAGATATGAGCGTTGAAGAAAAGACTATTTCATTTTATAATAAATATTTTATATTTAAAAAAATAAGAATTGTAGATACCAATTCAGTTGGAGAATCAATTTCTGATGTTAGTGAGAGTGCAAGTAAAGTTATTGCAAAAGAAGAAACTGTTATAAATAAGTCTTCTGAAGAACCTAAATCAAAACCTAAGACTAAAAAGAAATCACGCAAACGTAAAGGTACCAAACTAAAACTAGTTTCCAAGTCTGATTCTAAAAAATAATTACAGAATAAACAAATAATATCAAAATAACATAAACACTTATTTTAATATTAAATAACACTCAATATGAGCTATTATTCTATACCAGCTAATAATAATACATTTGACTTATCATCACTATATATTAACACAAATAATGATATATCCAAAAACAATCTATATTATATATCTAAAACATTAAATGATTATATTCTCAAAAATAAAGGTCGCATTGAAAATCATCAGAATGACTGGGATATTATAAAGAAATATGTTAATCCTTATGAATTTATTCATACACAAGTACCTTATTGTAAAACATCTGTTGGCAAATACAAACCTATATCTAGATCATATTTTAAATTTATTGAAATATCATCTCTATTGAATATAGTTGATTCAATTACACACCCACTAATAAAATCATTTCATTTAGCAGAAGGACCTGGTGGATTCATTGAAGCACTTGCTAATTTGCGAAAAAATGATCAAGATCAATATACCGGAATGACTCTTATTTCAAGTGATTCCAATATTCCTGGATGGAAAAAAAGTGCTGAAATTCTTAAAAAAAATCCTAATATTTCTATTGAAAAGGGTGAAAGTGGTACTGGTGATATTTTATTATCAGATAACTACATTTTTTGTTCTAATAAATATAATAATTCTATGAATATTATCACTGCTGATGGCGGATTTGATTTTTCTATTGATTTTAATATGCAAGAAGCTATGTCATCCAAACTAATATTAGCAGAAGCATTATATGCAATAACATTACAGAAGCGAGATGGTCACTTCATATTGAAAATTTTTGATAATTTCACTAGATTTACATGCGAACTGATATATTTATTATCTATGTTTTATGAAAAAGTTTATATTGTTAAGCCTCATACGAGTCGTTATGCTAATTCAGAAAGATATATTGTATGTAAACATTTCAAATATCATAATACAATACAACTTGTAGATACATTCTCTAAAATTCTTGAGAAAATTTCTGAACATGATTATATAGATAGTATATTCAATTTTGAATTACCTTATATCTTTACAACAAGAATTGAAGAGATTAATGCAGTTTTAGGACAGCAACAAATTGAATGTATAGTTAATACATTGAATTTAATTAATCATAAAAATAAGAATGATAAATTAGAGCAAATTAAAAATAATCACATTAATAAATGTACTAACTGGTGTGTTAGACATAAACAACCATATTACAAAACAATTCAGCAAAATAATATTTTCTTGAGTTCTAATAATTAATCTAATTATATAATAAAGTCAATGAAAACACGTAAGCGAGGATTTAGTGGTGGACGAAAAAAATATAAATCCTGTTCAAAAAATAAAAGAAGGAAGAGGAAAACTAGACGACGTAAAAAAATAGCAAAAAAAAATAAAAAAATAAGGAAGACTCGTAGAAAGAGTGGTGGCTCACCGTGTGGAGTTCATAATGGAGAGTGTGAAGAATGCGTTAATCGTCCAGAATGGGCCACATTTGGAGGGAGATGTATGTATCATAAAATATCTAAGGTGTGTAGTAAAAAAACAGCTGTCAAGAAATTAAATAGAAATTGGAAAGATACATGTGATATATATGATCTTCCACTATCACCATCCGCCATACCAGTCATACAACCGTTAAGACAGGAAACAGATGGCGGTACGGAAATGATTTTTGCCAATGCTTTACCTGAAACCCCTCACGATGTACCTGAACCGTCGCCTGAACTACTGCCTGAACCTCTAGATGCAGGAGATAGTTTAGAAGAACAACGACGACAACAATATATAATCACAAGAAAAGATAATTTGCGAAGAGAAAATGGTGTAATAAATGATAATAGTAGATATCAAGGTACACCATGTTTTACACCTTGTGAACATAAAGGTTGGTGTGAATCAGGTGTAAGTGGAGCATGTGATTGGGAGAATTATTGTTATCCGTCAAATAATAATGGAACTGGTAAAATCCCAAATGTAAAAAAACAGTATTGTGATAACATAACACCTTCCGTCCATGGTGGGCGTAAAAAAAATAAACGAAGGAAGAAGAAAACTAGAAAGTCCAATCAATTAAACAAAATAATATTTTCTTGAGTTCTAATAATTAATCTAATTATATAATAAATGGCTGCTTTAGTTGATAATAGAATACCTAATGAGATTAGTAATATAGTAGAAGCTTTAAATATAGCTAATCGTAAATTAATATCTAAATATGGTACAGCTAGTGGTTCACCGGTACATGTTGCTACAAGAGAAGGATCTGCCAATACAGTAGATGTTTATAAAAAACAATATGGTGGTAAAATGATCACTTATGCTGTTAGAATGGGCAAAGATCCTTCATTTAAAATAAAAGGGGATGGATATTATCAAAAAATTCATGCATCTTTACTTCCAGACTATAA
>TARA_B110000003_G_scaffold25175_1_pt1 | contig 16177 bp, 22 predicted proteins | sample TARA_B110000003 | Tara Oceans TARA_B110000003 (sample SAMEA4396424) | marine metagenome | biome: Westerlies Biome; feature: [SRF] surface water layer (ENVO:00010504); material: water (ENVO:00002006), including particulate matter (ENVO:01000060) such as... | depth 5 m
TTCATGAAAAATTGAATTGAAATATATATGTAAAATACATTAATCAACATTCGCAAAAACATGAAGTTTACATTAATAACCATAACCATATTAACATTTATTGCTAGCACCAATGCTGGCTCCTATCAAAACGGCTTAATAACCGGAATGATGGTCGGGAAAACACTTCCTACCAAAAAAAAAGAATTCGATAAATACAATACCGTTATTATAGACACCGCCCTTTTCGATTTTCCAAAACAAAAGACGCCCGTATGTCGCCCTATCCAAGTAAAGGAAGTCAAATATATAAAATTATCATTTGCTACGATATTAATAGCATTTATTATGATGATGATATTATTAGGCATGATCGGTAATTCGTGTGAGAACGACCCCGAATTCGCGGATTTTATGTTAGGATATGTTGTTGGACAAATGCTTGAAAACGCATTTAACAACGACGATTAAATAAAATAAAATAGGAAGACTGGAGATAGCTTTTTTTATTCAAGGTATATTTTCATGAAAAATTGAATTAAATTATTTATATAAAGATAGTATAACAAACCAATTATATCATGTCTAAAAAAGCAAATCAAACTCAAAGAAAAAAAGGTAGCAATAAACGCAAAAATACCTTCAACAAATATGGTAAAAATACCACCAGAGGTATTCGAATAAAACAGGCCGATTTAGAAAACAAAGCGGCAAAAAAAAAGACGGAAGGCGACCATAAATTTATTAAATTAAATAAAGAGCACGACAAAAAGGGAAAACATAGATTTAAACGATCTGATAATAAAAGTCTATGTAAAAATACTTGTCGCAATAAAAAGAAAGGAAAATAAATATTAAAAAGAAATAGAAGACCAGGAGATAGCTTTTTTCTTTGTACATAAAATTGATTCAATAATAATTCACATTGAATCGATTAATAAAACGACTATCAATCATGGATAAAACCGGACAAACATTAAACAATATGAGCGAACTATTAAAATTACAACTTAAAGTAGCTGAAATAGCAGAAGAGAATAAGAAAAAGGTAGCAGCATTGCAAGCCAAATTTGAAAAGGTGGAGGCAGAAGCTTACGATGAATGTCCTGTATGTTACGGTTCTATATCAGTTAAAAATGCCTGTTGTATGCCCAATTGCGACCACAAAATGTGTAAAAATTGTTATTATAATTGGTTGGATAAACAAGAGAAGAATACTTGTCCTATGTGTCGCGAGGAAGTATTTAAAAATAACCTTGATATCAAAACCAAAAGAAGTGTATTACAAAATCATTTGGATTCATTAGAAAATGAAGTTGCTGAGATGTATCATGAACGTAGGCATATTAGAAATTCTATACGCGATACACAAGATGAATTTGCGCAAGTGGAGGATGATGTTAATAAGTTATACGACAAACATGACCAATTGCGTGATGAAATATTTGATAAACAACAATTAGTCACTGAGATGAACGAATATAAAAAAAATCCTGAAGCGTGGAGAATAAGAAAGGAACAAAGATTAAAACAAGAGATTAAAAAAGGTTATTTAACTTGGAGGGGAAAATATGATAAATTAAAGAAAGAATTATTGGTTGAATGCGAATTCAGGGTTCATTGTAATAACTACAAAGAAGAGGGATACCAAAAAGAACTGAATCGTATTTACAGTATCACTTACGCAAAACATATGATTAACGTAGATTTAAGCGAAATAGAAGTTGATTTGTCTGAGACCAATATGTTTGAACTTCCACCCGAATTTACTGGAGTCGAGGACGAACCACATATGTTAATGCATTTAGACCCATGGTATAGAACAGCAGAACGAGACCCAAGAAGCGCTCATAGAGATAAATTTGAGGACTCTTTACATTATATACAAAATGTGGAAATAAAATACAAGTCAGCAATTAACTATGGATGGTGGAAACAAGATGAAGAGGATGGATACGACACTGATGAAACAACATCTATGCCTGACTTGATTGAAGCTTCAGACCAAGAATTAGAGGATATGGCTCTTGAAGGAACCACCTTTGAACAAGATGAACTGGAATACGACCGTGCGGCGTTGAATGTTCCATCACCATTGGAAGAAGGTGAAATACCAGAACCTATTAATACTGGTCGTTATAACATTATTAATGACCAAGGAACTATAACTCAAACCTTTAATTATATTCACCGATCTCCCACAGGAGGATGGCAACAAACCGATGATAGTTATAGACCTCGTAGATTAACTTATCCAGAAAATACAACTCGTAGATTATTTTTGGAATATTTTCAACCATCAAATACAAGTGATCGAATGGATGCAATTATGACTGTTATAGACGACCAAAGCCATGAAAGGTCAGCAAGAGTTTAAGGTATTTGTTTCAAGGTAACAAGGTACATTATAATGAAAAATTGATATATTTTTTAATTGATATTGATATTTATATTTATAATGTCAAGTATTGTCCAAGAACAATCCCTTAAAAATAACCAGAAAAAAATGAGTTTAAGTAAACCAGAAAATAGTATGATAGCTTACCGCACATGTTTCAGTAGTGTAAGTCATCACGGCTATAAATTAGATATGTTGAAGAGTGGAATGCAAAAGTATTTAAGGAGAAGAGAGTTTGAAAAGATGACATGGTGTGTCATGGAAATCTTCAAGTTTGAATTGTGGGCGGAGGATGAAAAGGAGAAAAAGATGTGTAAAGGAATTATAAGTAATTTGTTGAATAGAATTATTGTAATGATGGATGAAGAATTATTGTTTTGTGAAGTACAGAAATATTTATTATTAAGAAAATTTATTGAAATGTTTGAAAGTGATAGGAAAAATGGTGGTAAGTTTTTAGTATTAATATGTAGAACTCTCGCAAATAGTAGGCTGTTAAGACGAGCAAGTGATATTAGAGCATTTTGGGATTTTAGAATTAGATTTGGAAATGAAAAAGATGCTGTGGAATTGAGTGATGAAGAGTATTTTAATAAGTTTGTTGAATGTTTTGAAAGAAAAGATGATGAATGTTTTAAATGGATGTTTAAAATATTTAATGGGAAAAAGAAAGGAGATGTGATGAGATTCAGAAGGAAAGATAATATTTATATGATTTGGGAGTATTTATTTAGTAGAGAGAATGTTAAAGGAAATGGAAGATATAAGGAACTTTTGGAGTATAAATTGCGGGAATTTTATAAATTGAATAGAGGAGAGAGATTTATGTTCTTGGCGAATAGTATTGATTTAGTTATGAAATGTGATGGTAAAGAAACAATTTTTGTGAATGTGCATATTTCGCAAATTTGTCAAGAGTTGAGTAGATATGAACAAGATTTTGTGGAAATGTATAAAAAGAGTATGGAATATATGACTATTGATGAGTATGCAATAGATATGCACACCAGCATGGGTCGCAAGATGGGTAAAAATAGAAAGGATTTTGCATTAGAAGGTAGTATTGTTGTAAAAGAAGATACGGAATTTTTAGTAAAAGAATGGAGAGATTTTTATGTAAAAGAGAAATTGGAAAATCCGGTAAGAAGTAAGAAGAAGAGATGGATAGGAAAGAAGAAAGTGGAAAAGGTTGTGGAAAAGAAAGCTGTTTCCGAAAACACTGAAGAAGAAGTTGCGGAAATTATGCTAACCTTGAATCCTGAAAAAGTTGAAGAAAAGAAACCAGAAGTCCCAAAAAATAGAACTACTATAAGAATGGATAAGAGAAAAAGAATTAAGAAAATGATGGGAAAGCCAAATTTCGATGACCTTGAAAAAAATCTGGAATTTGTTGATGCCAAAACAATTGATGTTAACAAAATAAAATTATGTAGCGAGCTAACTTGCGGAAATAAAGTCATGTGTTTTGAATATGAAGGCAAAATTTGGAAAGAAAGTAGAAAAAGCATGAATTATAATAGAGATTATTGTGTTTTGGATGATTGTAAAGAAATGTTTGGATTAAGGAAGATCGGCATGAAAAGAGTTATAAGTAATTTTAGAATTGAGAAAAGCGATAGGACTAAAAAAAGTTGGAAAGACAATTGGAAAATGGTTAGTTGGGGGACTACTGGAAAAGATAATAAGGATTTGAAGGTAAAGGTTGTTTATTGTGTGATGAATAAAGTTGTGCATTGTAATTCGAAAGTTCCGTTAGAAGTTGGAAAGATTAAACATTCTTTTAAGGATGGTCATTGTAGAAGACATTTAAAGGAATTTGTTAAAATTGGCGTTTTTAGAGGTATATTTAGAGTTAGTGATTTCAATGGTCGTAATGTATTGGTAGGCTGTGAGAAGAGTTATCTACCGCAATATTTTGTAAGTATTGATGAGGGTGAAATGGGTTGTAGGGTGGATATTTTGGGAAGGAGAGAAAAATGGTTGGTAAAAGCCTTAAATATGGACAAAACAATTATTAAGGAAATTATGTCCGAGTTATTTAGTGTTGAATTGCCATTTGTTAAAAGTATGGAATTTATTAGTGAAAAAATGAGAGAGTATAAGTTTAGTTATGAAATGGTAAAAGAAGTGTCCAGAAATTTTAAAAATTTGGTAGTTGATTTAAAGAGTGAAGGTGTGGAGTTTGATTAGAGTGTATAAAATTGAATTAAAATAATAATATATAACTTTTTTAATCACAATGTCACAAACTATGTCTCAACCAAACGAATATGATTCAATAGATGAGCAACAAGAAATGTTAGTGTTTAAAAGGAGAAATGAAGCTGAAACTAAAAAAACTTGCCTACAACTGCAAAATCTGTTTCATATGGCCATGTTAATGGGAATTCTTCCTTATTTGAATACAAAGGAGAAAATGATGGATTACATAAATACAAGAGGAGATAAAGAATGGACAAACGATTATATATGGACTTTAGCTGATATGAATAAACTTGATTGGGTAAAAGGTTCAAGTGACCCAACGCCATATGAAACTTATAAAGCAGAAATGAATCGGGCATTAGCAAAAGTTTTACAACCAGAATAAACAGTTTAAGGTATTTTATTTGTCAAGGTACTTTTTTTATTGAAGGGACAAACTCATCACCCCAGTTTTTAAAATTGAATTAAAAAACTCATGTTTAAGTTTATTAAATATGAGCCAAATACAAGATATACAACAAACAAACACTACACAACAAACAAACATGACTACTAACGGACGTCAAGATAGAGGATTTACCAATACACGAGGTATGTTGGATGGAGTCATTCTGGATACTAATATATCCAGACATCATCAATTTAAAGAGCTTATAGATAATCTATATGATGTTTTTGTTAAGATGGGAATACCATTGGATAAAACCATTATTAGATTCTATCTTGACCATGCTACGAAATCTCTTATTGTATCTATGAATGGAAAAGGTATAACACGCGACGAAGCTGTTAAGGCACAAGAAATGTTCAATTTACATAAGAATGATGGTAAACAAAATGGTAAATATGGATTGGGTTCTGCCCTTGTAAGGACCAAATTTACAAATAATGAGGGGTGTGCTATTTGGGTTAGCTTACACACCGTATTGAATGATGAACAGAGGAAAATGATGGATGAAGCTGGGGGATTTGCCAATATCGGTCCAGGCGTGTTCTCTCGCTGTACTGTGGATTTAAAAAAGACAGAAAAAGACTTACACGTTGATGCCGAGGATGAATTGAATCGCGATACCAGAAAAATTTGGGAAGAATATGCTATAGATTCTAAAGAAACTGGAACCGTTATGAAATATGAACTAACAAATGCTATATATGATGAAATGGTGGAGAAAATTACTGTGGATAGCACCGAAAACAATTTATGCGCTTACATATACCGAACATATCAACATCATATAAAAAATGGTTCAACCATATTTATAAATGATATATTATTAAGAGCTGAACCGGATGTTTCTCAAGAGCCGTGGTCACATAGTGCTAAAATTACGCGTTATCCCTATGATATACCGGAGGAACTTATTGCTGAAATTAACTCAACAACAACCACTTGGGTAGGAGGATGTATTATGAAAGACCAAGATGGTGTGCTATGGGTTCCTACAAAAGGAAGGCAACAAAAAGGCTACAAATTGAAGAAGAAACAAATTAAGAAATATAAAATAGATTTAGAAAATGTGGACTGGGATTATACTATTGATTCCAATTACACAGGGAAAGCAGGTGGAAACCATTCCTGGGATGGAATAAGAGGTATCCTTGCGCACGATGAAACCAGAGAAATTTATAAAGAGATGGGTATAACTCTCCCATCAAAAATTTTCGGTGAATTTGGAAAGCATTATAATGGATTATTCGTTAAAAGATGTAATACTATTATAAAAGTAGATTCTATTGAAGGCTTATATGGTCCTGGCGGAGCTCCAAACAATGAACACGAATCGGGACCCGTGATGATGGGTAGGCATATTATTCAACATAGACAAGATAATAATGATGTCGATAAAAAGTATGGAGTCAGTGGAATCAAGGCGGTGATACTCCTTTTGATGATGGAGTTAGAGTTTTCAAATGAAATCAATGTTGGTATTAGAACCATCAATAAAAATTTTATTTGCAAAAAAGCCCGTCTTAAAGTTATTAATGAATTAAGGAAACAACACAATATAGCGGTAGCAACACAAGCAGCAGCAGAAGAAGTGGACGCAATTGTTGAGAGCGAAGAAGAGGCGAGCGATTCGAATGAAGAGGAAGAAGATTCGAATGAAGAGGAAGAAGATTCGAATGAAGAGGAAGAAGAAGTAGTTGAGGAAGAGGAGGAAGAAGAGGAAGAAGAGGAAGAAGAGGAAGAAGAGGAAGAAGAGGAAGATGAAGTCGATGAAATTGTTACATCGGTGAATCAAAATATTGAGGAGGAAGAAAAGACTGCTGATGCTATTCAACCAACTATTGTTGATAATCATGAAGAATTTATAAATCAGGAAAATGATGTTCCTAATTTCAATACTGCTTCATCTCATAGAGAAGAAACAGAAGTATCGCCCAGACAGTCTCGAGACGTAACAATAGAAACATTAGAAAAAATACGTGACCATCATAAAACTAATGCTAACGATGAAATGGATGGTTTGATCAGAGGAAGGATTAAACCGGTTATTGCTGGACTGTTAAGAGGAAAAGTAACCACAGAACCATTAGCTAATGTTATGATAAAATGTAAATTTGGTATGGTTGATGCTATAGATATAGAAAATTCAATTAATATGTTAATAGGATTTTATACAAATCTATATCAGGGAAATACAACAGTATATGGTGGTGATGAAATTCATGGACTATATGAACAAATTTTCCCATAATTATAAAATTGAATTAAAATAATAATATATAACTTTTTTAATCAACATGAACACAACTATATTAAACATACCAGAAGAAATCGTAGAATATATTATATCCTTCACTTGTGATAGAAGAGGATATAATATGGCCCATTATAATCAAAGAAAAAGATTAGATAAAGATAGAATGTATAGAATAATAACTGAAATAAAACATTTCGACAGTTTAGGTTACAGTATTAATTGGTTAAGACCATCATGCGACCAACGTAAATTTACTTCATTGTTCATAAAAAGCTTGAAACACGGAAAAGCACGTATATTTTATCACACAGGATGCTATAAAGGCGACTGGCAAGAAAATGCCGAAAAAAATTTGATAGAACGACAAGAAAGACGCTTACGAGCAATACTTAATAGATAATTTAAAATTGAATTAAATATAACGTAATATACTTTTTTAATGTATGAACTACCTGATGAAATATGGAATTATATAAAAGAATTTGCCTTAGATTGGAAAAGTTCTCATAAACGAAAAATGAAACCTATTCTTGAAAATAACATTGTAGAATGTTACAAAGAAATATATGAAAGATGGACTTATTCACATCCTGTTTGGCAAAATACTACTGATATAATTTTAGCCGAATATGTTAATAATGAACGACTACGATACGCGCCACCACCTGGTTTACCTCTAACAAGTATAACTTGGAATGTAAAAGGGACCGGTGGTTGGTGGTGTGGTTATGGGTGGGCAAAAAAAAGATATATATAAATTCATATAAATATAATTTTTTATTGATATTTATATGTTCAATGGTAATTTCAGTTGTTTATTTCGAAATAAAACTAATAAAGTTCAACCAGTAAAAAAGATACAAGTTTGGGAAAACAAAAAAGTAATTCATGAAGTTGAATTTGATGATCTAAACAAAAAATCTAATATGTACAAAGAAAAAGGTAATAAATATAAAACAACATAATAATTTAATGAATTTGTTACTCATTGCTTTTTTTATAATGATATTTTGGTATTTTATTGGATTGTTAACACATTTTTACTTAGAAGAAGAGAGAGATAAGAGATTAAGATACGGTTAATCAAGGTACTTTTCGGAGAATTGAAAAATTGAATTGAAACCCCTTTGTCTTATATAAGTAATTTCCTCATCCTCGCTGTTAAACATGTCCGCAATTGTCCAACAAACTACACGTAGTCAGGGTTACCAACCCTCCAAATCTTATAAAACCATCCTAGCCGATAGGTCTGGATCAATGTGTTCCTTCGGAGGAAAACAATATGATATGGCCCAACATCTATTAGATGATGCGAAAAAACACGCCCTTGAAACAAATCAATCGGCGAGTCTTACTCTCGTAACATTTGATTATGCAGTAAATACTGTGTTGGATGATGTCGACCTATTAAATGACGACCTTCCTACCCGTGAAGCGATTGAATCCGCATTAGAGCCAAGAGGATCAACGCGTTTCAATGATACTCTCATTGAACAAATTGATGCTCTTATGCTAAAAAAAGAAACTCATTTAAATTCACTCTCACGTGAAGCCAGAGCGTTAAATCCCGATATAGCAATGGTTATAATAGCCATTACAGACGGACAAGACAACGAAAGTCGCTACAGCGTTACGGAAACGCGCGAAAAAATGAAAAATTTCCGCAAAAATGGTGGTAGAGCCATATTAATGGCCGCCAATATGGATGCTGAAGAAATAGGTGGGTGGTATGGGTTTAATCCCGAAAAATCTATTACCGTCCATAATTCCGATGAAGTCGCAATTGAAAGTTGTTATAGAGCTGTATCAGGTATGGCGAGAAATCTATCACTTGGAATCGATACATCATTCACGCCCGTTGAACGTGCTAGTTCTCAAGCATTACCATCATTACAAGGTAATACGGGGCCGCCACAATTACAGCGTGCTATTGCAATTCCATTAGCTTCTATTCAGGATGATGATGATAATCACCCATTATTATGGACTAATTTTAATAGTGATCTCAATGGTCCGTTACTTACACCACCAACTTTAACAAGGCAATATCGTCAATAAAAAGTATTTAATATTACATAATTATATGTTCAATTATTTTCAAAAAAAGAAAAAAATAAATAATAAAAAGCTCGCAGGCAAATTTTTTAATATAGTCCGTATTGGTCTTCATAAATACGCCGAAGAAAAACAAAAAGAACTGAATAATAAAAGATGGAGTCGCGTAAGGCATGCTTTTAAAAGTATTAATAGCTTCAAAAAATAATTAAACATAACTTTAGTTATTTTTTTAATGAACTGTAGAAATAAACACAAAAGATTAATTCGCGACTATAGACAACTTATAGGAGAACAAGCAGAATTAATAGCACAACAACAAGAAGAAATCAAAAAGCTTGAACAATCATTGGAGTCATTAAAAGAAGCTTCCAAACTTAACGAAGGGTTTCTTGATTATTATAAATTTTATGTAAAAGATAGAAAGAGATACGACACAATTATTAACGAAGTTGATAGAATATTAACCAAGTTCAATTGTTAATTAAAATTGATTCTATTTTAATTATGAATGCTTTTTTAATTAAAATGAAATTAACACCACAACAAAGATTAAAAATATGTATAATAGGACAATTCTTACTTCTTATTGCTATATTAATACCCACTATTTTGTTAGCACATAATGGTAGTACGTATTATCGTTTCGGACCAAACGATGAACTAACCTTAATATCTGTAAAAATAAATACATCGCTTAGATATGGAATACTATTGGTCTATATTTTCATATTTCGTGTATGTAAAGCTTTTGTACAAGAATTAGGGATGCCTATCTTAAGTTTTAATATTTATGATCCGAATAAAAAAGTAGTAACCGGCTTCACAAGGAACGAACTCCAAATACAAGCTAATTTAATGTATACATTAAATGCTATTCGTTGGGCCCTTGAAATACAATTAGCCATTGTCCAAATTGATATAGCTATAATATCAGCAATATTTCAAGAAATAGCGTCCATTCCAACAATATATCTACTATTAAACGAAAAAGAATTCAAACCAAATATTGAAACAGAAATAGAGAAAGCGAAAGAACAAGAAATAACTTATTTTCAACTTTAAAATTGATTTAATTTTAATTATGAATGCTTTTTTAATTAAAATGAATACAACATTAATGTGCTTTAGTTATGCCTGTTCAGCACAACCCGATGAACTCATACAACGTGTAAAATATAGTAATAAAATATTATTGCCCCCAAGCGTTTTGCACCAATTACAGGATAATACCACAACCATGTTCTTTAAAATTACTAACACAAATAATACATTTGGTCAAGTTTGTGGGGTTCAAGAATTCACATCACCACCAGGAGTTGTTCTCGTACCGTATCACGTAATGGAAGGACTTGGATTAAAAGAAGGGAATAATGTTCAAGTAGAATTATCAACACCACCAGATGGTTCTTACATTAAACTACAACCACATAAAACTGAATTTATAGAATTACCAGACCCAAAAGCACTATTGGAAAAAGCCCTTAGTCTTAATTATCCTGTAGTAACTGAAGGTCATACCATAACAATTCAAAACCCAGATACAAATAAAGTATATCACATAGATATAGTAAAAACAGAACCATCATCTATTATAAAAATTATAGATGTTAATGTTAATGTAGATTTTGACCCACCATTAGATTACGTCCCGCCTCCTATTATAGAAAAATACGACGAAGAACGATTTCCGGGCAAGGGACATAAATTAGGCTCAGCTTGAAAAATTGAATTGAAAGTAATGCAATGAACTTTTTTATTCCAAACACATCCAGATACCGAATATCATTTACAATCAACAATAACCATAAACATGAGTCCATCCATTAGAACTGTTACAAAACTATTAATCCAAAAAAGTCTTCCCGAATCAATCATTTATCAAATTGTCCGCTTGTTCTACCACGAAGAACATCAATGGCGACTTGAACGATGTTTCGAAGGTATAATAGACATGGCGTTCAGCCGTGAAGGTGTCCGTCGCGCCGACCTTGAAAGCGCTGTTATGTGGTATTATCAGTGCAACTGTTGTGAACGACATAGTTATAATAAAGCCGTTATTCGTGACGATGACCTCATGATAGTCACCAAACCTTGCGTATTTAAGGGTTGGAGATACGACACCGACCAGCACCAATGTAGGTGCGAGTGCCGCCATATAGGCAGAAGGTTAGCAAGAGAATTTCTTAAGAGAAAAAATCCTGACAGACCTTACCTTATGATGGCCCCCGTGAATGGAACAAACCAACCACGGAGTTTGGGTATTCGTGCTACACTTGAAGTCCAACAAAACCAACTACAACACGACAATGGTGGGCCTGACCCTGACGACCCCGAATACTATGATTATATGGTAGAACATTTCCCTCACCTCGTCAATCATTGAACCAAGTAAGTATAATATTATAAACACAATAAAATTGAATTAAAAACTAAACCTTTTTTAATTCAATATACCATGTCTTTCATACCTACAATTGAAGAAAAACTAGAAATAGATAAAAAAGAAATCATTAGAGTAATGTTAGCTCACTCAGAAGCCAAATATATGGTTCAAGTATTAAAAAAAGGACCACCAAAAGATTTGGGTTATATGTGGGGGTTAAACGAACCCGACTATTGGACCGAACAAGAAAAAGCCGCAATTAATATAATGCACATTTGGGTGTTACAAAAAGGTTGGGAAAGTAGTGGATATGCTATTATGTTCAGATCATTAGAAAAGGAAATAAAAAATATTGATTTAAGATTTTTAAATAGCGAACCCTAACATTATTCTACATACGCATTCAATATCTCTAATCTAATTTTATGTTTTAATCTTGATTCATCTCTAAACACGTAAATTTTAAATTCATAAGAAGAATTCAAATTCATATCGTGCCTTGTTGTTATCCTATTGGTCATTTTTATTTCAGGCAAATACACCATATACTGATATAACGCATCGTTTCTTAGTATTTTATCAAAAATATAACCCCTATATATTTTTTTTGTTATATTTTCATCTTCCTGACACATACTTAATAAAGAACACTCGTTTTGAACCCTTCTTATAGATCGCATTGTTTGATTTATATAATCTACTGATTCATCACTTGTCCATTTATCATAAAATCCCAGGGCTTCCCCTTCTAATTTCACCAAACCCAATACATCTTGCAATTTCAATATATTAAGTAAATCAGGCAACCTTCTAATTGGACTTGTAATATGAACATAAGCATCAAAATCCAACATATCATGAGACTCTAAATTATCATACTTGGTATATTTACCACCAAACGAATGCCATATCTTCAAAAATTTACCAACTTCATCAGGAACACTCTCAGGCGGTTTATAGGAATAATTTAATTTTGCTGACCTATATATGCCGGTGTTATGAGATTTTAATTCTCTCGCACTATAATAATTCATCAATATCATCAAATATGCTATCATGTCATGCGTGGTATTTATATTATCGACATATTTACAACTTTTATTTAAATTTTTAACCATCTTATACGTTTCCAATACTTTTTCATTTTCCAATTCGTTTGTATCGTATCTATAATTTTTCCTTACTTTTATTTTTGTATTCAAAAATCTATGATGCACAATTTTCCAATCTTCTTCTTCTTTCTCAAGAATCAAATCTAATGTAAAAGCAAATCTATAATCATTCTCAGTTAAACTACATATAGCATCCGATAATACAGTAGGCAACATCGGCCTTTTCCTATCCGGCAAATAAATCGTAGATATTCTTTCTGAAAAACTATTCCACAATCCTAATAACCCAAACCAAAAGCTAACATTAGAAATGTATATACTCAAAACCGCTTTGCCTCTGTTTATAACTATACCAAAAGCATCATCAAAATCTTTACTCGTTGTAGGATCAATTGTGTATATTTCATTAATAGTTCTATCTTCAAAATCTACAAATGTATCCATATGTTTTATATGTTGTTCTTCTGTAAACATTCTAAGTTTCCTTTTCGTATCTTTATTGAATTTCTGTATAGAAGCATATAAACTTTTACAATATAATTGGTATTCGTAAAAACTATATAATATACTAACATCGCCCAAATTATTTGTAAGTCTTCCAGAGGGATGTTTTCCATCCCAACTATGAAATTTGAAAGTTACATATTTATTATGTCTTGTTTTCTCGAAAAATGTCTTATTAGCATATGGAATTACGAATATAGGCAATCTTCTATCATCTGGAATGCATTTATAATAAAATTTATCTTTAGATTTTCCATAAGTCTTATTATTTTCCAAAACCAATACACCAGGTATATTTTTCATGGACCTTACAGATGAATGTAATATTTTCATTACAGTAGGACAAGTTTTATCCGCAGCTATTATATCCTGATTGAATAATTTATTGAATACTGGATTTATTTTCGGTTGATATTCTGACTCTTTCATTGTTTTTAAATCCAAATAGCAATATTTTGTATATTGTCCATCTTCTACGTTTAATTTGTATTGTTGCATTTTTGACTGTTCTTCTTCACGCACTACGTACTCCATTTCATATATTTATACATTTGTCTATAAATATATTTTAATTCAATTTTATTGTTTAAGCATAAATCCTGCCCATAAAAGACCAAATGTATACAAGGGCAATACAGGTAATAATTTCCAAAATCTTTCAGGGTGATTTAGTTCATTATAAGTCAATATACTGGCCACGATAATACGATGACCGCCGTACCATATTTTTTGAACTATTTTCCATCTTTTTAATTTTTCACCACCAGGATCAGTTTTCAAATAATGATAAACAAAATAATTCGGAATATTGCTTAATTCACCAACTCCAAGAACATTAAACCAATTATATTTCAATGGAGACAAACTCATATAATATAAACAAGCAATATGATGATAATAATATAATAAATTCGTTAAGTTAATTTTTCTATTATTAAATAAATAAAGCATATCAAATAAAAAATATCCACCACTATTCATTATCATAATAGTTGGTGTTCCAAATAACCATATAATACTTGCCGTTGTCGCATGGCTAACTGCCGTATAATTCATAGCCAATTTTTTTGTAGTATATTTTTCCAATACGTAATTTAATACTTTATACGATATAAATCCTATTATTGTTTTTTCCATTGTTAAAATAATAATAATACCTTTAAACCTGTTTAAAAAATATTTTGCGTATTAAATTATATGTACAACTTAATAGCTACAACTGGAGTAACTGCTTTTTTATATCCATACTTATATTATAATTCTAAACGTGGTTTCATAATTTTTATTAATGGTATATTATATCACTGTACGGGTAATACAATATTAAAATATTACGATATAACTTGGAATTCTTTTATTACATTATATACCGTATATTATTGCAACGCCACAAGAAAATATGGTGTCGCGGGATTTTTTTTTTGGATATTAAACAATTGGTTATATAATAATAATCATATTAATAAAACCAACTCATATATTATCCATGTAGTAGGTACACAATGGATTTTATTAATAGGATTACTAAAATCATTAAAAGATAAAAAATTAATTAAAAATATTTAAAGATTACCTTTTTAAAATATTAATGAATATTATAAATACAATTAGTATTTTACTTTTTGTTTATCCTGTATACAAATATAATTCGTATAGAGCATTAATAGTTTTATTAAATGGATTGATATTTCACGGTTATATGCCTAATAATAAATATATGCTTTATTTTGATTGGACTTGTTGTGGAATAATATCTTTTTATTCCGCTTATAAAGTGCCCCATACATTTAAAATTGGATTTTTATTTTCTTTACTTACTATTATTAATACTTTATCTTGGCGTTATAAATATCAAAAAAATAGAAATCTATGCAATTTTTTACACATTTTCTTCGCGCATTTACCATATATGATACTATTGTGTAAAATTCATAAACATCAAATAAAAAATAACATATAATTCATTAAATATTTATCACCCGTAGTATAACGGAACGCAATTTTTTCCATATGTAACATTTCTATTGCCCGTCTTATATTAATAAAATTAAATATCATTTCATAAAATACTTGGCTAAAACTTGTTACACAAGTCCAGTTACTACTACTTAATACACTGGAACAAACCAAGCAACAGTTTTTTGGCGCTTCCAAATACGTCTTATATTTTATAAATAAATTACTATAATAGTAACGTATTAAATTTTTATCTTTGAAAATTATTTTTGGAGGTTTAAATGGATATTCTTCCATATCCGTTATTTTCATATTCAAAAAATTATTTGTTTTTTCAAAAAGAAATGTTATTGGATATTCAAAACACGACAATTGATTTTTGGGGTCATAATTATGTTGATAATCATAATTTAATAAAAAATCATTTATCTCCGTTTTCATAACATATACCTTATACCCTAATACATTGTATTCTGAAGGTATTTTATTTACCTCTTTTCTAAAACGCCTATACAATATTCTTGGTTTTTGCCCCATTTCTTCCATCCTCGTTATATTACTCTAATGCTATTTCTTTTTTAACTTCTTGTTGTACAATCTTTTGTAACGCCTTCTTTTTGCCCAATGGTCTTAATACAAGTTCCGGTCTAACAGGTTGAACCTCCTTCTTTTTTAAATAATTATTCGTCTCGTTTAATTTTGCAACTATATTATGTTTTATATTTTGACCTTGTAATACAGTCATACCTATTTCCGGTAGTATCGCTAATGTATTCATTATTGTTTGGTAACTCATAGAACATACACTCGGTGTCCCCATAAATTTCATACTATAAAACCAATATGGAGGTATAACTATTATTGTTCCTGATTGTAT
>TARA_B110000003_G_scaffold123226_1_pt1 | contig 16034 bp, 15 predicted proteins | sample TARA_B110000003 | Tara Oceans TARA_B110000003 (sample SAMEA4396424) | marine metagenome | biome: Westerlies Biome; feature: [SRF] surface water layer (ENVO:00010504); material: water (ENVO:00002006), including particulate matter (ENVO:01000060) such as... | depth 5 m
GTCGCGCGAGCATAGCCGTCAGCCATGTGGACTGCTCCTTGTTCGTGACGAACAAGAATAAACTTCATTTTGGTTTCGACTGTTTCCAAGGCGTCAAAAATTGGGATAGCTGCTCCGCCAGAGTATCCGAATACGAATTCTATGCCGAGATCGTCGAGCGTTTTGATGAGAGCTTGAGCTCCGTCGAGTGTTTGATTGCTCATGAGGTTTTAGAGATTTCCTTGAAAAAAGGGGAAATCGAGGTTTCGGGCAAGTGAAAATTGATAAAAAATAGGGAAACAGGGGGTGGATTAAACTTATTAACAGTGAAAATTGCCATTTATCTGCCAAATCTAGGAATTTTCACGTTTCGAGTTCAAAAAACCCTCTTACTGAGCTTGGTATGCTGCTTCATGATCAATACGGAATGACCAACGTATCACAGGTTCGTAACTTTCCTTACCTTTGAGACGCCACTGAGTGGTTACCTCGCAAAGTGGCTGTCTAAGGGGGCGGCTCACGGTCCATTTATAAAGGAAAGACATGGTGTCAGCTTTTAGGGGAACTTTGCCGAACCCAGCGACTCGCATGACAACCGATCCGGGATCAAGATCTTTTACGCCTGAGAGATCTATTTCAATGTCTGGGAGGCGTGAAGCAATGATTTCTCCGGGTTCGGGTTTGGTTGGGTGTGGCAGGGAAATTGGGGTAGCGGTAACTCTAGCGCCGTTGCGGAAAACCATCGCGGCGTTGAAGGCGGCGTCGTGATTTCCGAGCACGATATAACGTGGCAAAGTATAACGGGCGGAATCCCGCCGAATCTTCCCCGGTTTTACCGTAAAAAGCTGGTGGTATCCTAATTCGTCCGCGAGCGGGAACATTTCGTCGGTATAGTAGCCGCCGGGGTAGGCGTAGGTGTCCACTTTGATTTTGAATGTGTCATCGAGAAACTTTTTCGAGTTTCCTAATTCGTTGCGAAGGAATTTTTCGTAGGCTTCCGGCCCCTCCTTGGCTGCTTTTTTTATTTTGCTCGGGAATGGATGACTGACCGAGTGAGATCCGATTGTGCAGAGCTTGCTGGAGACCATTTCGCGAATCATGGAGAGGGAGAGGGCCCGGCCGCCACGATTTGACCCCACGTAGTTTTTATAAAGAAAAATTGTAAAGGGGAGTTTGAGCTCCTTCATAATGGGGAAAGCTTCGGTGTAAACTGATCTCCAGCCATCATCCATGGTGATGAGAATCGATTGGGGTGGGAGTTCAGCCTCGCCACGACGCCAAGCGAGAAACTGCTCGAGTGTGATCACCGCAATATTGGATTTTCTAATAGCTTCCATCTGGCTCCGGAATTTTGAGGTGGGGATCCTCATTTGCGTTGCGGGAAGGGTCTTATGGAAAACGTGATAGCCTAAAACAGCGACGCGGGAGCCATCGTCGTCAAAGACCTCTTTTGCGGGAGGGGTGCGGTCAGTCGCGGCAGTCGGTGCTTCTTGCGCGTGAAGGCCGTAGCAAAAGATGCCCATCATAAGGGTGATTCGGACGACTGTCATTGGGTGAAAGGTTTAGGTTCTTAAACTATTTTTGGCAATGATTGAAAAAGCCTGCTCGGAGGGAGCTCCGGGCAGGCTTTCATTAAAAGGAAGAAACAGCATTATTTGCCGGGCACTGGCTCGGCAACGTCGTTCGGCAGGTCGAGCGAGGCATCGATAAGCTCCTGTCGAAGCTTGCTGCCCTTTTTACTCCAGATGTAGACGACAGGTGCCGCAATGAAGATAGAAGAGTAGGTTCCGACAACTACCCCGATCATGATTGCGAATGAGAAGTCCTTCAAAGCCGATCCGCCAAAGATCCAGAGAACGAGGACAGCCACGAAGGTGGTGACCGAGGTCAAAATAGTTCGGGAAAGAGTTGCGTTGATCGCCAAGTTCATGACTTGGGCGACATCACCCCGCTTTGAGCGGAGTGATTCTCTCATCCGGTCAAAAACAACAATGGTGTCATTGATGGAGTAACCTGCGATCGTTAAGAAAGCTCCAACGTGAATCAATGAGAGTTCAGTTCCGCACATAATAACAACTCCGATACAAATTAAGATATCGTGAAAGAGTGCCGCAAAGGCCCCGACGGCGAATGAAAATTCAAAACGGAGGCTGATGTAGAATAAGACAGCTAGGAGACCAAGTCCAAGAGCGTAAAAAGAGTTCTTTAGAAACTCGCCACCAAGAGAGGCTGAAATCGTTTCGTTATCGAGCGCAATGTCGTAATTTCCGTCGGTGTTTTTCTCACCGAGGATTCCGATGTCTGAGCGCAATTTACTTTCAATCTTTTCAAGATCGTTGCTCGCGCACTTGATTGAGATGAGATCGCCTTCGGCCCCAACAGGTTGCTCGAGCTGAATTGTAGGATTTTTTTCAAGGGTTAGAACCTCAATAGCTTTCTTGACGTTGGCTTCGCTTAACTCCTGACCCTCCTTGAGCTGAATATTCACGATACTTCCACCGAGAAAGTCAATACCGAGCGAAGACTCCCGCTTAGTTCCCATGACTACGAGCGATCCTATCAAAATAATGGAGGAGAGCATGAAGGCTGGCTTCCGCATTTCCATGAACTTAATCGTTTTCGCTGGGATCAGATTCATGAAACTGAGCTTTTTGAGAGCCTTGGTGTCACTTCCCCAGAAGAAGAAGACACGAGTCACAAGAAGGGCGGCAAACATTGAGGAGAGAATTCCGATCGTTAAGGTGATCGCAAAGCCCTTCATTTGATCAGAGGCTCGCCACAGAAGAATGATCGCAGTAAGAAGGGTTGTGATGTTAGCATCAAAAATTGCACTAAAGGCCTTTTCGTAGGCTGCGCGGATCGCATTGATGAGAGATTTCCCTCCTGCTATTTCCTCCCGCAAGCGTTCGTAAATGAGAACATTAGCATCAACTGCAACACCAATTGTGAGGATGATTCCGGCTATCCCTGGGAGGGTGAAGGTGGCTCCAAACATTGCCATTGCCCCAAAAAGGATGAGCATGTTCACCGTTAATCCTATGAGGGCGACGAAACCTGCAAAGCGATAGTAGATTAGGACGAAAAGAAGGGTAAGAGCCAGTCCGGCGATGGCGGCTGTCACACCTTGGCGCACTACTTCCTCACCATAGCGAGCAGTTACATTTCGCTCGGAAAGGATGTTGAGTGGGTATTTCAGGGGGTTGTTGAGAGCATTCGAAACCGTGCGAACTTCCTCACGTCCGTCTAGGCCTTCCACAATAAAGTTGCGTCCGAGAGTGGCGTTGACGGTAGGTGCTATGAGAACTTCACCATCGAGGACAACAGCCATCCGATCACTGCCGATTGTCATGGTCTCGGTGGTATTGGTAAGGCGTCGACCACCTTCCTTACTCAGCATGACATTAATCACACCAAGACCATCGCCGGGGCGGGCAAGATCTACTTTATCTCCACCAACAATGGTCTTCCTGCTCAGAAGAATTTTATCCATGCCGATTATTTTCCCGGTCTCAGGGTCAGTGCGACGAATTGGAAATACTTGGTAGCCGGGCTCTAAGGTTTTCGTGCCTGCCTCGATTTGAGCAATGATTTGACTGCTGTTGGGATGCACTCTCTTGAGGAGAAGGCGGGCCGTTGTTTCAATCGTTTCGCGAATTTCGTCGCGTCGTTCTGGACCGACTCCGGGCATTTCAATGATAAGGCGATTCTCACCAAGAGGCTGCATGAGGTTGTCGCTCAGGCCGCTATTGGAGAGTCGTTTTGAAAGTGTTGCTTTGGCTTGTTCAATCGCACCCTCGTTGACAGGCAGGGAATTCCCTTCTTCATCTTTTCCTGGCTGGATTTCGACGATGAAGGAAGATCCGCCAACAAGATCGATTCCTCCTTTGAGTTTTTCCTTCACCGGAAGAACAGCCACCAAGCATAGAGCGACGACGATTCCGATGGCGATTGTGCCAACGTTACGCTTGCGGCGATCAATCTCGGTAGCGACATACCAAAAAATGAGTGCGACGATAGCGATACCAGCGCTGACGACGATGAGAGGGTTGTCTTGGAGGTCCATGAATTACTGACTTTGAAATCTGAAAAGTTACTCTTGCAGCACCAGTTTAGGTTAGCGGTAACAAGTTTGAAATTATGAGAATGGCTAAATTGGAATGCAACTAGCTTTTGGGAGCTTCTTCTTTGGGGTATCCTTCGCTTTTACTGGCTCTCGAGACCTCTGCGATAGCCACTTTGTTGAAAGGGACGAGAACACCTTCGGAGATTTTAATGGTAACGGTCTTTTCTGAAACTTGGTGCACCATCCCGTGCATTCCGCCGATCGTGACAATCTTATCACCCTTCTTGAGTGCGGCGATGCGAGCTTCTTGTTCTTTCCGTTGCTTTTTCTGGGGCCGAATCAGCAGAAAATAAAACATTACGATCATGAGAATGATCATGACCATGGGGTTGCCCAGCAGGCCACCCTGTTGCTGGGCTAGAATCGATAATGCTGTCGTCATTTTAAGAAGGGTTAGTTAGTTTGGAAAATCCTGCTAATTGCGAAGGTCGCTGCGGGAGAGCAAAAAACTAGGATCAGCGAAGGAAAGCAACTCTAAACCGCTTGATTTCGGGGAAAGAGGGTTATTTGGCCCCCGCAGTGTAGCGGGCAACAAATTCTCGCTGGAATTCCCGGAAACGCCCTGCTGAGATTGCTTGGCGGGAGTTTTCCATGAGCTGAAGGTAAAAGTGGAGGTTATGAAAGGATAGGACGCGCTGGGCGATAATTTCGCCGGCCCGGAAGCTGTGGCGCAAAAAGGCACGCGAAAAGCGAGCAACATGCGGGTGAGCTTCGGCGGTGAGCGGCGCTGAATCGAACTCGAAGGCCTTGTTCTTAATATGAATAGGACCGTCGGGGGTAAAGGCCTGTCCGTGGCGCGCGCAGCGGGTGGGGTGAACACAATCGAACATATCGACGCCTTGGCCGATCATTTCTAAAAGTTGGGTTGGAGTTCCTAGTCCCATGGCATAGCGCGGCTTATTGTCGGGGAGGAATGGTTCGGCATTTTGGATGGCAGCAAACATTTCTTCCTCCGGTTCTCCAACTGACACTCCGCCGATGGCGTAACCGTCGAGATCCAGGTCTACGAGTGCACGTGCGGATTCTTCGCGAAGATCTTGATAAACTGAGCCTTGGACGATTCCGAAATGAAGTTGCCGACCGTTTCCGCTGGTGGGTCTGTTGCCTTCGACCCACTCCTTGCAGCGCTTTCCCCAGCGGGTGGTGAGAGCGGTTGATTCTTCAGCGTATTTTCTTTCGCACGGGTAGGGCGGGCATTCGTCGAAGAGCATTGCGATATCCGAACCGAAGGTTGCCTGAATTTCCATGCTCTTTTCAGGGCTGAGCATCATGCGGGTGCCATCAAGATGGCTCTGGAATTGCACGCCTTCTTCCGTAATCTTGCGAATCTTAGAAAGCGACCAAACTTGGAAGCCGCCTGAATCGGTGAGCATGGGGCCGTCCCAAGTTGTGAATGAGTGGAGCCCGCCTAGTTTGCCAATGACGTCGGTCCCGGGACGAAGCCAGAGGTGGTAGGTGTTGCCGAGAATGATCTGGGCCTCCATGAGGTGGAGGTCTTCTGGGTGAAGGGTTTTGACTGATCCTTGGGTGCCCACAGGCATGAAAATCGGGGTCTCAATAACTCCGTGTGGAGTGGTGAGTCGGCCGCGGCGGGCCTTGCAATCAGGGTCTGTCTGAAGGAGTTCGAACATGAAGACAAGCGGGTGTTAACTAAGGTGCAGGCAGATGAAAACGGAATTTATTATGGCTCGTGAAAGTCGATCGAGCACTAAGTTTTTTATAGTTAGCAGAGTAGGAAATCTACGATGCTTGTTCTTCTTGAAGCCATTGTTTCATGCCGCCTGCGATATTAGTGACGTCTGAGAAACCATTTTGAAGCATCCAGGTTCCTGCTCTAGCGCTTCGTATGCCGGCTGCGCAGTGAACGTAATACTTTGCGTCTTTGGGAAGGTTTGAAGCAGAGCTGGGCCAGCCTGAAAGCGGCAGGAGTTCGGATCCTTCGATATGCGCCATCATGTATTCATCCTGTTCGCGAACGTCGAGTAAGATGCCTTCAAAGCCATCGGTAAGAATTTTACGCAATTCAAGAGTCGTGATTTCGGGAAGCTCAGTCATTTCTTTTTTGTCAGTGAAGGGTTTAGTAATAGTAGGGTTGTCTCCGCAAAGTGGGCAGTCTGGGTCAGGTTTGATTTTAATTTCCCGGAATAAGGTCGGAAGGGCACGATAGTGAATCAGTCTGCCAAGCGGGGGATGTCCAAGATTCGCGAGAAGTTTGATCGCTTCCATGGCTTGAAGGCTTCCAATGATTCCGGGGAGCACGCCCAAGACACCTGCTTCGCTTCATGTTGGGACTGCTCCCTCGGGTGGAGACTCCGGAAGGAGGCAACGGTAGCAGGGTCCGCCGAGATGGGGTGCGAAGACTGTGACTTGTCCTTCAAATTGGAAGATGGCTCCATGTATGAGAGGTTTCTTGAGGAAAAATGCGGCGTCATTTGCGGCGAAGCGAGTCGGGAAGTTGTCGGAGCCATCGAGAACAGCGTCGTAAGGCCTCAGTAGATCAAGGCAATTGTCTGGCTCGAAGCGACCTTCATGAAGGATAATCTCAACATGTGGGTTCACTTGGTGGAGCCTCGCCTTAGCGCTCTCCATTTTGGAGGTGCCAACGCGATCGGTGTCGTGGAGGATTTGGCGGTGCAGGTTAGACAGGTCGACCGAGTCAGGATCAATGATGCCAATTCTTCCAATGCCAGCGGCAGCGAGATAAAGAAGGGCTGGTGAGCCCAATCCGCCGCTCCCGATGCAGAGAATCGAAGAATTCCTGAGACGTTCTTGTCCCGCTTCGCCGAGCTCTCTAAGCATAGTTTGTCGCTGGTAGCGGTCGGCTTCTTGCGGTGTCAATGGCATGGGTCAACGATGTCGCGTTAATTCTTGTCAGGCAAGGAACGATTGCCTGAGTTCAGCGTGAGTGCTAGGGTTGCGGCGTGAAAGTCGCTATCGTTGCTCATCCCCGGAAGGCAGACGCCCCGATGGCGGTGCGAAATGTTCGAGAATGTCTTTTAGAGCGTGGCATCGAGGTCGTTCTCGAAGAAGAAACAGCACGTTTGATTGAAGAGGTGGGCAAGTTAGACTTTGCCGACGGAGCTGACCTTGTCATTTCGCTTGGAGGGGATGGAACCTTGCTTAAGACCCTCCATCGTTTAGGGCCTAGGCCGATTCCGATTGCAGGGGTGAATATTGGGACGCTTGGCTTTCTGACAGCTTGCACTGATGAGGAAATTGATTTGCTAGGCGATCATTTGGCTAACGAAGAGATGAATATCGTTGAACGAAGTATGCTAAAGGTGGAGATGACTGAGGAAGGTGGTGAGTTACACCAATTTTTAGCTCTCAACGAAGCGGTGTTGATGAGGGGAGAGACTGGTCGCTTGGTTTCGCTCGAAGCAAGGGTGGATGGAGAGCTATTAAATCATTATCGAGCTGATGGATTAATTGTGGCGACACCGACAGGTTCGACTGCCTACTCAATGGCGGCAGGTGGGCCCCTTCTTGGTCCCCACGCGGGAGTCTTTGTCATCACCCCAATCTGCCCCCACAGTATGAGTAACCGCTCGTTAGTGGTCGGTGAAAAATCTGTGATTGAGCTTTCACCGGCTGGTGATGGAGAGGAACCGATTCTTTTTTCAGTTGATGGCCGGGATATTCTCCGAATTGAAAAAAACAGTGTTGTCAGAGTCACTTGCCACGACGCAAACCTCAGATTGGTGCGGCTCCCTGGACACTCTTTTTATGAGACCCTTCGAAAGAAACTCCATTGGCACGGCGGATAGCCTTTGCAGGCGTCTACTTGGTCTGTAGGGAAGAGAGTCCGCCGTCTACCGAAAGCGATTGCCCAGTTATCCAGTTGTTATCTGGTGAAAGGAGAAAGAAGAGGGCGCTGGCAACTTCACTGGGAGTTCCAAGCCGGCCAAGTGGGTGCATCGCTTCAGAAAATTTGCGTGCTGACTCATTATTGGTAATCGGGGCTGCGAGTGGGGTGTCTGTGAGTCCTGGTGCGACACAGTTGATCCTTAGTTGGTTTCTCGCGTAGGTCGCGGCTGCTGAGCGGGTGAGTCCTGCAAGACCAGCCTTTGCTGATGCGATTGCCTCGTGGTTGGAGAGACCTTTTTCAGCTGCGGCTGAGGTGACAAAAGCAATGGAGCCGCCGGATTTACTCATGGGTCTTCCTAAGCTGTGGAGGAGATAGAAGGCTGAGTTCAGATTTGTATCGATGACAGAGTTCCAGTCGGGGATCGAGGTTAGATGCGCTGGTTTAAGGAGGATTGAACCGATACAATGAGCGACCGCTTCAATTTCACCGAGTTCTTCGATTGCTGAGGTAACACAGGAGGCGACCTCATCGGGCTGAGTGAAATCACAGACAAGAGATTTGACACCCAAGTCAGACGAAAGATCTCTTAGCGCGCCCTCGTTTCTTCCGGCTATGACAAGGCGGGTTCCAGCGGAGTGAAGCTTACGGGATAAAGCTGATCCAATTCCTCCATTGGCCCCGGTGATAAGAGCAGTTTTCGGTCCATTCATTACTTGCTGAAACGTAGCTCTGAAAGCCAGTTTCGCATCTGGTTTTTTGTCCCTTCAACTTCAATGCGATACTGGCCGATTTTTCCCGAGCTATCCTTGAGTTCCGTTCCTAAGGTCCGAAAGATACTACCGTAGTGCGTCGAGGGTAGGTGGGCGTGATACCACTTTACGGTTTGCTCCGCGACCAGTGCCTTTTTCCAGAGTTGTGCTTCATCGATCTGGGCTGTCTTGCCATTAATGATGAGAGTGCCTCTCAGATGGGGAGGATAAAGAAGAAAGAACATGAGCTCACTTGACCCGGTAATCGTGAGCTTTTCTTTGTTGTTGGCAGGATTAATGTAAAGAAGGATATAACCGTCACTTGTTTTGGTTTTCTTGGGGGCTCCCCAGGCATTAGCTCGGGCCGGGTTTGAAAGGATTGGGAGAGTTGAAGGTTCTAACGAGGAGCCAGGAGGCGTCGAGGAGCAATGAGTTAAAAGGCACAGAAAACTAACTAGAGGAAATACTCGACCGTTCATGGATCGAACAAGATACCGTATATTTTTAAGTTTGCACTTTGAATTAGTATTATCCTTAAGAGGAATTTTTTTGAGCAATAAGAATTTCTTTTGCTTTACGGCAAAGTTGTTTGATCCGGTATTCCTCGCTTGACGCCTCTGCTCGTGTACCAATCACCCTTTCATAGACCAAATCAAACGGAGTTCGCCCCCGTAAATATTTGGCGCACTTTGGGCCCTGCGATTGATGCTCTGTCAGACGCCGTGCGACATTGTTTGAAATACCGCAGTAAAGTGAATCATCGCCACAACGAATCAGATAGACAGACCATGGGGGCTCACTAGCCATCTGGATTGAGGTTCATTTGAGAAAGAAGTCTTTGGTTGAACTCGTCAGCCATGTCGTAGCCGATTTTTCGGAGTTGGAGATCAAGTGCCGCTACTCCAATCAGTCTCGCTGTGTCTCTTCCTGCAGCTACTGGGATCTCGACAAGAGGAATCTCCACATCAAGAATTTGCATTTTTTTCTGCGATATCCCAATTCGATCTACTTTGTTGAGATCGTTTGCTGATTTTAATTCTACTACCAAGTCTAGCCGTTTCTCTGGTCGAATAGCTGATAGACCATACAGATTAGCAACATTGATGATGCCAATACCTCGCATCTCCAAATAGCCTCTTGCGAAGTCTTTTGCGCTTGCCGAGAGCTCCCCGCTAATTTGCTTTAGCTGAACCGAATCATCAGCGACCAGTGCGGCCCCTTTTTCCAATAGCCCAATTGCGGTCTCACTTTTTCCCGATCCGCTTTCTCCCATTATTAAAACGCCAATACCTCGATAGTCGACCATGCAACCGTGAAGGGCGGTGCGATGGGCAAAATCATTTTCGAGGCTAATGGTCGCAGCGTTAAGTAACGACATAGTTGGTCGAGGGGTGTGTAGGATAGCGATATTTTTCTCTCGAGCTACTTCTTTGAGAACAGGCGAGAGATCATGTCCGCGGGCAATGATAAGGCAGGGGATATCTTGCTCGCAAAGAATTGTGAAGCGCTCAAGACAAAGTTCGTCCGAGAGTTTTTCAAGATAGGAATTCTCTGAATTTCCCAGAACCTGAATCCGCTTTTTGGCAAAGTAGTCGATAAAGCCCGCTAAGGCGAGTCCCGGGCGGTTGACTGCGGGCTCTTCAATCACCCGATCGAGCCCGGTTACTGGGTGCTCAGTACTTAATTCGAGGTCATCACCGTGTCGTTCCAGAAATTCCTGAACGGTGATGCTCTCGATGACCCTTCGTTTTCCGCCTGCTGCCATGGGGAAAGATTAAAACATTAGTCTTCTTTGGGCGAGATGTTGTTTTCTAGTCCCCGTGTTTTCTTCCAAAAGGAGAGCAGTTTTGGGAAGCGCATGAAAAATAACTCCCTCAAGAGAGGGGAATGTCTATGCCTCACTCCGGAAGCTTATTAATCCAAGTGGTTATGTCAGCGACAACCTTATCGCTTTGGTGGTCGTGAAAGAGAAGGTGAAAGCTCTCAGGGTAGAATTTTCTGGTGGCATGAGTTTTTTCCGGAAGTCCCTCAAAAAATCGTTTAACGTCTTTGGGGTCAGAAAAAACATCTTTCCCTCCATGAAGAACTAAAAGCGGAAGATCAAGTTTTTGGGAAGCTTCCCGGGAAGTTTGCATCATTTTACCCAGAGTGGTGAGTAGTCGGAGAGTGTGTTTGCGAATATGGTATGAGTTGGTGGCCGCCTGGTTTTGGTGGATCGTGTTCTTAGTCACCCGGACTTCATCCCGCCCCGAGAGGCTTTCTAGTGAAACTCTTGCTTTGGGAAAGAGAAATCCGGCAAGGTTTGCGGCTGAGATTTTCCATTGTGGAAAATCAGAACGAATATCAGTTATGGGTGATGCTAGGATCATGGCGTCGCAGCAGACTCCGTGTTTTTTGATCTTCGCATAGGTATGGAGAACAATGAGTGAGCCCATGCTTTCGCCGCACCAGATAATCTTCGCTTTTGGGTGTCGTTTACGGACCAGGCTCGTGAAGGTCGTCAGGTCTTTGAACCATTCTTCTCGATTGTGAATATGGCCACGTCGTTCTTTAATAGGGTCTTTGCCTTGTCCCCGTGTTTCGGCGCCGTAAAGCGTTATATTAGGATGTTTGGCTAAGATATGTTTGGCCAGAGGCCGAAAGTCCGAAGCTGCACCGTTGATGCCGTGAACTCCAATGATTACTATTTTGGATCCCTCCTTGGAGGACCACTTAGTATAAGGAAATTCTGCCCCATCAAAAGAGTGGAAAGTCGTTTTGCTCAGCCGTATTTTTGCCTGCTTGGTCGCGGGGTTTTGAGCGGAACAAGAGGTGAGAGTGACAAAAATCAATACCCCGATCCCCACTAATATGCTGCGTAGAATCGGGATGATCATTTTGAAAAAAACAAAGGTTAATACTGGACAATAGGCTTTTCAGATTTGGCGTCAATGATTGCGAAACGCTCCCTGTGAAGATTAGCGTCGCTCCTGAAGATTAGTCGCCCGCTATGTGAGCGTTCTAGTTCCATGAGGATCTTAGAATCCTCGGACTTAAAGCGATTCAAAACATCGGTATTGACCATAACAATCAGATCTCCGTCTTCGTCATTTTCCTTCTGGCGTTGAATTACGGTATTGAGTCGACGTTGGATTTCAATACTCATAGACATTGTCGTCTTAATCCGAGCGCGCCCTTGACAATAGGTGCAGGGCTCGAGAGTTGAGTCGAGGAGGCTCTCGTTCAATCGTTGACGTGTCATTTCCATGAGTCCAACAGATGAAATCTGAAGAACTTGGGTTTTTGCCTTGTCCCGTTTGAGTCGTTCCTTCATCGCTCGATAGACAGCCTGTTGGTCACGGCGATGTCGCATATCAATAAAATCAACTACAACAAGGCCCCCAATATTACGAAGTCTCAGTTGCCGAGCGACTTCTTCGGCAGCTTCAACATTTGTTTGAAGCAGAACTTTATCAACGTCTTTTGATCCCCGGTTTCGCCCAGTATTAACGTCGACAGAAATTAGAGCTTCAGTCTCATCAATGACGATGTAGCCACCGCACGGAAGCCAAACTTGGCGCATGAAGGCCTCGTCGATTTGCTTTTGAATACCAAATCGTTCAAAAATAGTCTGTTTGGAGTAAAGGTAGTGGATCTTACGCTTGGCTCGACGCGAGACCTTTGCGGCAATCTCGCGAATGTGGGCGGTTGTTTTTTCGTCATCACAAATAATTTTATCAACTTCGTCTGTGAGGAAATTTGCAGCAGTTCCTTCCACAAGATCAGGTTCTCGGAAACAGCAAGCCGGAGCGCTTTTGTTATTTCTGATGTCTTCGACTTGTTCCCATTGTTCTAGGAGCATCGCAAGGTCACGAACGAAATGGCGGGCGCGGGTGCTGGTGGCGACTGTGCGCATAATGATGCCCATGCCCTCAGGAACACTCAGGCGCTGCATGATTTTACGAAGGCGTTGTCTCTCCTTCGGATCGTCAATGCGTCGCGAAATTCCGAATTGATCGGAATAAGGCATCAGAACGAGATAGCGACCCGCAAGTGAGATGTTAGTCGTCACCCTTGGTCCCTTGTTGCCGATTGCACCTTTCGACACCTGAATCATGATTTCTGAGCCGACTGGGTAAATACTTGGGATGTCCTTCGAAGTGATTTTCTTTTGTTTTTTTTGTGGCCGTCCTTCACGACGGATTTCTTCAAGACCTCCATCGAGTGCGGCTGGGATAGCATCCCAAAAGTGAAGGAAGGCATTTTTATCGAGGCCAATATCAACAAACATGGCTTTTAGGCCTTGTTCGATATTTTTGACACGGCCCTTGAAGATTCCGCCGACGATGTTGTCGTCGCCATTACGTTCGACATTATATTCTTCGAGGACACCATCCTCAAGAAGGGCGGTCCGGCGTTCAAGTGTTTCTGAGTTGACAATGATGGTGCGCCCTTCGCGAGGGTCAACACTGGTCAGGCCAAGCGCGTTTTTGATTTTTTGGATCATATGATTAAATTAGTTTAGAAGATTAAAATTTTGTTTGATTAGTTGCTGTCCGCCTCTCGATCAGGAGTCGGTGCGATTGATGGGAGAAGATTTTCATTTGGGGCGATTAAGTTTGGTTGTTCCGGTGAAAGAAGGACGTCTTCGATTTCATCGCCGGTCTCACCCTCCTGACTATCAGTCAAAGAATAGATTTCGCCTTCGGGAATCTCAATTTTTTCGAAGGCTTCAAAGTTTCCGGCATAGGTTCCAAGGTGGGTAATTCGCATATTTAATCCGGCCTCCATATTGAAGATTTCGCGATAGATTCTTTGGGAAAGAACCCCGGCGACTGCGCCACCACTTTTGCCGTTCTCAACCATCACACAGATGGCGTAGCGAGGCTTCTCAAACGGTGCAAAGGAAGTGGTCCATGCATTGTGGGTGTGCTCAATATTCGTCTTTCCTGTCTGAGCTGTGCCTGTTTTTGCGGCAACAAAAACATCTTCTAGAGCAACCTTAGTGGCGGTTCCCCCTAGCTCATTAACAGCTTTCCACATGCCTAGTCTGATCATGTCCATTTCAGCCCTGCTAACGCCTTCATCGATTAGGTTCGTTTTGACGATCGGAATATTTTCTTTGATGATTTGCGCCTCTCCATTTGGATCTTCGCCAAAAATCCGGCGAACGATACGAGGTTGGTAGTATTTCCCCCCGTTAGCGATTGTCGATGCGACGGAGCAGACTTGAAGCGGAGTGGCGAGGGATTGACTTTGGCCAATTGCAAATTGCGCAAGAGTTGCCCGGGTCATTGACGCTGCCGGATATTTACGTCTCCAAGTGTCACTTCCAGGGAGGAATCCGGGGTCTTCGGAAGGGAGTAGGATGCCCGATCTTTTTCCAAAGCCCACTAGCTCGAAGGTGTTCACCATAGCTTCGGAACCAAGGGTTCCCGCAAGTGACATAAAATAGGGATTACAGGACCGTTGGATTGAATCGGTCAAGCTGAGGGAGCCATGTCCATATGTTTTCCAGCAGCGAATCTTTGTATTTCCAAATTGGCTGAATCCGAGGCAGTTATGCCAGAAATTTGTCTTCTCGTGGCAGGCCGCGGCGATTGCGGTGGGAAGCTTAAAGGTAGAGCCCGGGATGTAGCGCCCAATGGCGCGGTTTATGAGAGGGCGTGCCCGGTTTGTGTTATATTCTGCAAAGCGAGCCTCTGTGATAGCGGGTATGAAGTCGTTGGGGTCAAAGTTCGGGACGGAAACCATTGCGAGAACTTCGCCTGTGTTTGGATCCATCACCACGGCGGCACCACGTCCAATGAGGCGCATGACGTTTGCAACGATCAGTTGGATGCGGCTGTCGATCGTGAGTTGGACCTCGGCACCCTCGCGGGCGGGTTGGTAGTCTTCAGTTGCGATGACCTTGTTTCTTTCATTGCGAACTAGGATCCGTTTGCCAGCCTTTCCTTTTAAGTATTCATCTGTTGTAAATTCCACGCCAGTCAGACCTTTGGCATCTCCTTGGAAGTGTCTGTTTTTATTTTGCTTTCCTCGATATTCGTCAGGGATGTCTCCTTTCGCCCACTGTTTGACGTAGCCGATAATGTGTCCGGCAAGTGCCCCGTAGGGATAAACACGCCGGGGCATAACACGCACTTCCACACCTGGAATTTCGTGACTACGGACCGCGATTTTTGCAAATTGGTCTGCCGTCAGATCTTGCCGGTAGCGATAGGGGACAAGTCCACGATAGGTCTTGTAGTGAGTTCCGATATCCCTTGTGTATCGTTGGCCGGTGAGCCCAAATGATTCGAGTTGAGGTATCACCCATTCACGAACCGCTTCGACGATCATCTCGTCGTCTGGAGCCTTTCTTTCAGCCTCGATTAGTTGTGTTTTTTCGTTTTTCTTCTGGTCTTTCTTTTTATCAGTTAGAGATTTTTTATGTTCTGTGTAGCCGACGTAAATGTCTTCAAGATTGAAAACAATTTCATAGGACCTCCGATTGCGGGCGAGAACTACGCCGTTGCGATCGACGATACGGCCACGAGCTCCCGGTTCACGAATTTCTACGGTGTGAGTGATAGGAATCTTGGCGACGAACTGGGCTCGGCGGTCGATTTGAAATTCGTAAAGTCGCGAGAGAAGAGTGCCACACCCCATTAGGATGAGGGCGGTGAGCAAAAAGAGTCTTATGCGATACTTTGGTTCCATATCACTATTTTTTGTATCGGATGGTGTGACCGCAAAGGTCGGCAAAGCGAAATAGAATCCAGAAAACAAGAGGAGAAAGTAACATCGTGAGGACCGAACTGGCCCAAATTTGTTGGATCATCCCGTCATTTTTGTGGAATCCACCAACCACGAAACCACGGAGAAGGTATTCTACAAAGAGATAAAGAAAAATCGCAATTCCTGCAAGTATAGCGGAAAGATACCATTTACCTTCTCGAAAAATTGGTCTGATTCCCTGCATTAGAAATCCCATCAAAGTGTAGAGCACTACGGAGTAGCCAAATTTCAGAGAGTCAGGCGAATTTTGATATACGAAGGGATCTCCTTGAGTGACAGAAAGGATTTGTTGAGCATCCCATAGAAACCCTCCCAAATAAGCGAGAATCAGCATAATGCCGGTTGAGACTGTGACCGATCCGCAGAGGACGATTAGGGGGAGGATTAGAATACGAGCGTCATACCACGAGGAGATAGACGGAAGAAACTGCTGAACAATACAGCTCAGGAGAAGGAGTCCGATTAGGCTTATGGAGTATAGAAACATGTCTTGGTCTTAATCACCGGGTGAGTCGGTAATGACGAAGACATTTTTCAGGTTGGTGAAGTCAACCGCTGGTTTGATTTCTGCCTCGCCGTATACGGGGCCTACTTCAAAGTCTTCGATAGTTCCGAT
>TARA_B110000003_G_scaffold65415_1_pt1 | contig 16008 bp, 14 predicted proteins | sample TARA_B110000003 | Tara Oceans TARA_B110000003 (sample SAMEA4396424) | marine metagenome | biome: Westerlies Biome; feature: [SRF] surface water layer (ENVO:00010504); material: water (ENVO:00002006), including particulate matter (ENVO:01000060) such as... | depth 5 m
GAAAAACAAGGGGTCGGCAGTTCGATTCTGCCTCTGGCCACAAAATGCCTTATAAACCATTACCAAACTTTTTAACTATCAAAGAGTCAAACATTCAAGGTTTGGGGCTATTTGCTTTATCTAAAATTCAAAAAGGTAAAATAATTGGCATTACACATGTTCTTAATGAAGAATTTGATAACAACTATATTAGAACTCCCCTAGGGGGCTTCATTAACCACTCAAACAATCCCAATTGTGAATTAAAGGAATCTGATAAAGTATATTTAACATTGTATTCAACAAATGAAATTCAAGAAGGCGAAGAAATAACATTGAAATACAAAATGTATTCAGATTTTTTATAAACATTTCACCATACCTAATTAATAAGTGATCAACAATTCACTTCTGCCACTGGCCACATTTAGAAATTAAAAAATATAAAAAAAATCAAATTATTACGTTTATATCTATTGTTAGTATTAGATTTGATGAATGAAAAATTAAAAATTGGCCTTCTTTTAGAAAATGAAGATATAAATAACCATATAAAAGAATTAATAGAATGGGCATCAAATGAGCATGAAATAGAAATTACTCATTATCTGATTGCTAAAAATACACCTGACACTCAAAATTCAAAAATTAAAAAATTGTTCTCTTTAAGTTTTATAAAAAAATATCTAAATAACTATTTTAAAAAAATAATTATGAGATATGAAGAAAAAAGAAATTTATCACATAGTAGAAATCACTCAAACAAATCAAGGAAATATAAGATTACAGAATTTGAAATAAACAAATTTATCTACAATGCCGAATTTTCAAAAAATGGAATCTCCGTAACAATAGATGAGGAATCTTTAAAAAAACTTAAAGAACTGAACTTAGATGTTCTGTTGAGATTTAATAAAAGAATACTCAAAGGAGAAATTCTAAATTTAAACAAATTTGGAATACTTTCGCTACATCTTGGAGATGATATGAAATACCGAGGAGGTCCTAGTGGATTTTGGGAAGTATATAATAAAGAACATAATTCAGGCTTTATAATTCAACAGCTCACAGAAAATTTAGATAACGGAAACTTGTTGTTTAGAGGAAAAATTTCAACAGAGAAAACTTGGTTGCTTAATAGAGCCGAATTAAATCTAAGATCATATTTTTATTTGAAACAAACCTTAAAAGAATTAGCAACCAATAGAGAACTTCCAAAGTTCTTAAAAAATATTCCTTACACTGACAAGGTTTACAGGAATCCAACAAACTATCAATTAATCAAATATATTCTTATGAGAATTCAAAATAAGCTAAATGATTTAAATTTCAACAATAAAAGTAATAGATATCAAGTTGGTTTTCAAAAAAATAAGTGGGGAAATCTTGAATATAGAAAATCAATTTTTATTGAAAATAAAGAAGGTACATTTAATGCCGACCCTTTCGTAATTGAAAAAGATAATAAAAGTTATTGTTTTGTGGAATGCTTTGATTACTCAGAAAAAAAAGCAAAAATAAATGTCTACGAACTATCTGAAAAAGAATACACATTTATTGGAACAGCTCTGGAAGAAAGTTTTCACTTATCTTTTCCCTATATTTTTGAATTTAACAATGATATATACATGATTCCAGAAAGTTCAAAAAATAGAGATATCAGATTATATAAATGTAACAATTTTCCTTTAGAGTGGAATCTAGAAGAAGTATTGATTAATGACATCGATGCAGCAGACACCATGATTTTAAGAAAAGATAATAAGTGGTGGATGATGACAAATGAAGATCCCTTGAAGCTAAATAACCACAATTATCAAATGAATATTTATTATTCTGATAATCTACTCAATGGAAAATGGATTTCTCATAAAAATAATCCAATTATTATGGACTCAAATAAGGCAAGGAATGCTGGTTTGGTATTTGATGAGGATAGCATATTTAGGGTCTCTCAAGCTTTTGGTTTTTACAAAAAATACGGAGAAAATTTTTCCTTAAACAAAATTGAATTTTTAGATACTAATAATTATTCTGAAAAAACATTTTCAACTCACACTAAATTTTTTAATAAAAGCATTCTAGGTTCACACCACCTTCACTCTAATAATATTTTTAGTGTGTTTGATATCTGGAAAAAAACTTAAATTATTTAAGAAATTTATCTTTAAAATATTTTGTAAATCGTTTTGCTGCTTCTAAATTTGTATGGTTAGTCAACACAGATTCCTTTGCTGAAAAAACAAAATTATGGCTATCAACAATTTTTAGACTCGGAAAACTATTTACTAAGTCATTATATAAATACTTTACACATTCTGAATAAGATTCAGTTGAAGATAATTCTGAGCTAACTGGAGATATTCCTAACATAAGCTCAAAATTGTATACTCCAGATAATTCTGTTAAATAACTAACAATTTTTTTTTCATACTCACTTACATTGCAAATAGAGGCATCTTCATAACCTTTATTTATATAGCTAATAGGAAAGTAGGAATTCAAATGGTTTTCTACTTCTATTAAAGTGATTTCTTTGTTAGCAACATATTCAAGGTGTCCGTTAGAAATCGAAGAGTTATAAGATAAATTTTTTCCATCAAAATCACTTATTGAATCTATTGTGTTGTTTTGTAACTTTTCTTTTACAGTCGATCTTTCAGAATATATCGGGATATTTATTTTTAAAACCTCTTCAATATCAAATACTGTCATTTGAGACTTAAGTGAAGACACACCTATAGGTGTGTTTGCTATTAAGCTCTCACTAAGTTGGTCATATTTTGTGGAAGAGTCAAACCTTAAATCATTTTTTTCAGAAATCCAACCAGTAAAAGTTTGTAAAAATATAACTTTTTCAGCCTGAAAGTTTTTTTTGTCAAAATAACTACTTATTCTTAAAATATCATCTTGTGGGGTGGATGATCCATCTGTGCACAAATTTAATTCATTAATATCTGGTATATACATTGAAAAGCAAGAACTGTCACCAAGGAATACAATATCTTTCTGGTCATTTATCAATTCCCATTTGTAAGATGAAACTATCTTTGACGTCATGACCCTTTCGGTCTCAAATTCTGGAATTCGACTATCCTTTGTTGAATAATAAATCAAATAATTGAATACCAAAATAGAAGTTAATAAGCTCAAAATAAATTTTTTAGAATTGGAAATATACAAATTCGTTAACCTCCCCTTGAAATATAAAAATTATAGAAAACAAAAAAGTAAAAATAATTCCTGAAATTACAGGAGATTCGGGCATCTTTGTAGAAACTTTATAACCATACTTAGTAATATGCTTTTCTAAACAAATAAAAATTAGTGATAATATCAAAACAAACAAAAATTCATTATTTAATATGTTCAAACCATCAGAGCTAAATTTTGATATATTTAAAAACATTTGGTAAGCATGTGTTGGTCCCTCTGCTCTAAAAATGCCCCATAAAAAAATTATTAAAAGCATTGAAACAAAACGCCACAAAATATGGTTAATAAACCTTTTTAAAATTTTTAAATTTTCAATTATATAAAAACAGCCATGAAGAAATCCCCAGATCAAGAAATTATAACTTGCACCATGCCATAATCCAGAAACAACAAACACAATTAGTACATTCCGCTGTGTTACTAATGAACTTACTCTATTTCCTCCTAGTGGAATGTATAAATAATCTTTAAACCAACTTGTAAGTGACATATGCCAACTACTCCAAAAACTGTGAAAGTCTTTTGCCAAATATGGGTAATTAAAGTTTTTAACAAGCTTAATATTTAATATTTTTCCTATACCTCTGGCAATATTCGTATAAGAAGAAAAGTCGAGATATATTTGAAAAGTGAAAGCCAGTATGACTAAAAAAGTAGATAGAGAGTTAAAATTTAAAAATTCGGTTCCTGAATTTCCAGGATCAAATCCTCTATTAACATATATTGCCAAATAATCTGAAATCAATATTTTTTTCGCCAACCCAAGTAAAACAAGGCTACATCCCTTAATAACATTGTCAAGAATTAGAGTTCTCTTTACTTTGAGTTGAGGAATGATGTTGTTTGCCCTCTCAATTGGGCCTGCAATGATTTGAGGAAAAAATGTAACAAAACAAGCAAAAGTAATAAAATCTTTTTCAGGATTTATTTTTTTATTTGCAATATCGAATACATATGAAAAGGATTGAAATGTATAAAAAGAAATTCCTATCGGTAAGATAATATTGAGTGTTGACACTTGATATGGAACATTAATTTGATCAAGTAAATCTGAAACACTATTTACAAAAAAGTTGAAATACTTAAAAAAACCAAGCGTAGAAAAATTAATAAGAAAACTTAAAGAAAGTAATTTTTTATTCTTCACAACGCGTAATCCAATTAAATAATCCATTGATGTTGAAAATAAGAGTAAAGACAGGAATCTCCAATCCCAAAAACCATAAAATAACATGCTAGAGATAAAAGTAAATTTATTTTGGCTAGCAGGATTGTTAAAAAGATAATAAAAAAGTACGAATAAAATAAAGAAAATAAAAAATGAGATATCTGAAAAATTCAAAAAGTACTACTCAGGTTTTCCGAGCGTAAATTCTTCTTTGGAATCTTTTTTTCTTCTTAAATAGAACACCATCATATATCTAGTATTTTCAGTATGATATGGAGACCCTCTGTGAAAAATTATCTGATTTGAAAGAATTAAACTGCCTCTAGGAGCTGTTAGCTCCGTTCCCCTCCCCTTAGGTGAGAAAATTAACATGTCTGACAATTTATTCCCCCTGATTGAATTAATGATTGAGGTTATCCATCTTCTAAATCCCCACCTATGAGATTTTGAAATTACAGAAAATGGGCTATTTGTATTTTTTGTCACATCGGTTAAGTAAATAAAAGCCTTAAATGAAGCTGGAGCTAAATTATCAACATGCCAACTTCTTTTTGTTGAAGTATCAGGTTGATCAATCATGATTGACAATGATCTAATTGATAATTCTTCTTTTATTCTTTTACTAAATAAGTCTAAAACTTTACCATTGGTGAATAGGTCATTTGCTTTTTCATCTACATTTTGAAGCATGTTTAGTTGAGAGACTTTTGTATCAAGGCCGTCGTCTGCATCTTTTCTTAGAGTCAACCAGGCATTTTCATTAATCATATAACTTTCTTCTTTCAACAAAGAGTTTGAAAGGTTTACAAAATAATCACATTCTTCTTCAGATAAAAAGTTTTCTATAACCTCGTAACCATAAGTTTTAAAATTTGAGGTTGGCCAAGACACATAATAAAATTTTTCTAGTACTTCCCTAAAAAGTGAGGTGAGAGTTCTTGAAACAGTTAACAACATATTTTTATTATAAACTAACTTTTTCCACCTATTCATAATAAATCTCAAGATAAAAACTTTCTTATTTACTTTTTAACAATAAACTTTACATATGGTTTTTGAGCTGAAGTCTAGAAAGAGTAATACACCAGGTGTTTTGATATTTTCTCATAAAGAGTATAAATTATTATTCAATAGGGAATCGGAAAACAAATACTTAAAAAAAATAAAAGATAACTTCTTTATTGGAGTCCACTGGGGTGCTTCTGAAGATAATGTAATTAATAATAAACTTATAGATTTTCACTTAAGTCTTCCTGGAATAATTCCAGAAAATATAATCCCTAGCTCTGAAATAGTTAAATTAACTACAAGAAATTTTTTAAGTAAAGAATACAAAAATAACCATTTAGAAAAACATTACGATGTTATAACTATTGGAAGAAAAGTAAAATCGAAGAGATACTTAGAGTTTTTTTTAATAATTAAAAAAGTAATGGAGGAAAAACCTGATTTAAAAGTTATGATCATTGCACCAGAAGACAAGAAGCCAAAAAAGAGTACTTTTGATTATCTGTTTGAGGATAATTTTAGTGAAATATTTTCTACGTCAGAAAAAAAGAATATCACAATTTATTCTGGAAATAAATATCTAGATAAAAATGAAATAGTTGAATTACTTAATAAGAGTAAGATTTTCTTATTCACAAGCATAAGAGAAGGCGTTGCAAAAGTAACTGGTGAAGCCGCCTTGTGTGGGCTTAAAATTCTGATCTTTAAAAATTTTAGAGGAAATGCAACTTATGGAATTGACGATAAACAGTACTCGCTATTTGAAGATATTGATGATTGTGCATTGAAATTAAAAGACATGCTGGATAATAGAAACTTAAACAACTATGAAAATAGAAACCTGTATGAACATGAATCTTTAATTAAGCTTGATTCTTTTTTGTCAGATCTTTATACAAGTAATAATTATGAATTTGATAGCGTATACAACTCAAATGATTTAATGAATAATCTGAACTCTTTCAACAACACACTTCCTAAAGGATTAGTTTTAGAAAACTCTAACGATTTAAAAAATAATTATTCTTTTCTCAAATACTGCAAATCGCAAAATATAAAAATAAACTATCTTGATTATATTTATTCTTATTTTTATGACTTAAAGTTAATATTGAATGAAGCACTGAGAAAATGGAAAAACCTTATACCTCTAACTGTTTGGAAAAACTATAGAAAAAGGAATCAATATAACAAGCTACTAAAATAATTTTTTGTAAATATACCTTGCGTAATCTAAATCTTCGTGAGTATCTATATCTAAAGACTCAATTTCTGAAATCTTAAAGCCAATTGTGCTATTTAAAATAACTCTATTTTCTAAATTCTTCATTAATGCTTCTTTTCGCCATATAAATAGACAACCATCCATTTTGTAGGTATCAGGCATTAAATTCCTGCCAGTTATTGGCTCTGATAATCTATCTAATAAATCTACTTCATTGTTTTCTTTAAACTCTAAAAGGTTGTATGAAGGATGAAAAGATGTTGAACTTACTGAAACTAGATTTGCAGCGTCATCATATTTTTTAAATAAGTCGTAAGCTTTTAAAATTGAATCTTCTTTTCTAAAAGGACTTGTAGGCTGTAAGTCAAATATAATATTTGAACACTTGCCAACTTCTTGTTCGTATATTTCAATTGCATTTCTGAGAACAGGTAATTTAGGAGTCTCATCTTTAGCTAGTTCAAGATTTCTTTCAACAATAAATACACTCTTGTACTCTCGACCAATTTCTCTAATTTCATGACTGTCACTTGATAAAATTACTATTTCACAAGTTTTTAAACCTTGCTCGATTGAAATCTGTACTAGATTTTTTTTGTCAATGTGCTGTAAGTTTTTATCTTTTATACCTTTTGAGTTTGCTCTTGCAGCAATTATTGCTGTTGCATTTAATTTACTCATAAAATCCTTTTATTAAACTATGTAAGAATTTTATACCATTTTGTCCACTTTTTTCTGGATGAAACTGTATTCCACAAATATTTTCTTTTTTTACAGCAGCAACAATTTTTTTATTAAATTTTTGCGTGTATGCAATAATATCATTTTTGTTTTGCGGAACAACTTCGTATTGGTGAACAAAATAAAAGAAATTATCATTAAATTCAGCAAGGTTTTCTTGTTGTACAAATTCAACCTTACGCCATCCAACATTTGTTGAAATGTGTTCGTCATCATGAAATCGCTTTGTTAATTTTTTAACACTACCCTCAAAAAGTCCAAGGCCTTTTTTGCTTCCTTCATCGGAATCTTCAAATAATATTTGCATCCCTAAACAAATACCTAAAAAATTAAGTTTTTTATCATCAATTAATGATTTTATATTTTGAAAATTAGACTCTTCTAGTTTGTTCATAATATTATCAAAATGACCTACTCCTGGAACAACCAATAGGCTATCCTCTGTTACATCTTCAAAATTACTAATTTTTTTTACTTGGTAGTTAAGTTCTTTTAAGGCGTATTCAACACTTAAAAAGTTTGAAATTCCAGTATTAAATAAATATATACTACTCATTCCGAACCTCAAAATTCATACTTTTTAATTTATCTTTAATCTCTAGAATTTCAATTTTTCCATAATGAAGGCTTGAACCAACAGCAATTCCTGATAACTTTTGCGAAAGATTTTCAAGATGCTTTATTTGTCCAAATCCACCACTTAAAACGACGGGTAGATTTGAAATTGATAATATGTGAGACATAAGTTCATAATCAAAACCTTGTTGAAAACCATCAAAATTCACAGAGGTAATAAATATTTCACCAACACCTCTCTCTGTAGCTTCTAAAATCCATTCACTAAGTTCTTTATTTGATTTATCTCTACCATTTGATGTATATACTCCCCACGTTTCACCCTCTTGATCTTTAATAGTTTCTACAGAGAGGGTAATGTTTGCCGAACCAAACTTGTTTACCAACTTATCAATTATTTCTGGATTTTCAACAGCTGCAGTATTAATAAATATTTTATCAGCACCGTGATCAAAATATTTATATGCATCATTTACAGTCCTAATTCCACCACCAACAGTAATTGGAACAAAAACTTCCTGGACTGTTTCCATAAGTATTTTGAAAATTCCTTCTCTGCTATAAAGGCTTGCAACCGTGTCTATATAAATAATTTCGTCAATACCAAATTGATAATATTTCTTTGCAAAGTCTTTAGCATTACCTAATTTTCTTAAGCCTTCTAGAGCTAGGCCTTTTATCAGATAATCATTTTTTATATCTAATCTAGAAACAATCCTCATTGTAAAATTATATCAATAAATTTCTCATAAAGATTTTTGTAAAATTAACATAAAAGATATAGGTTTATGAAAGAAATAAATAACATTGAAAAATTCCTTATTTCGGGAAGTGAAAGTTTAGAGAATATCCTAACACTAATGGAAAAGGGGGCAGAAAGAATTCTGCTTGTAGTTGATGTAAAGAAAAAACTGCTAGGAACTATAACAGATGGTGACATACGGAGAGAGTTAATTTCAAGTGGACTAAATGCTTCGTCTAATGCTCAAAAAATAATGAATCCAGCTCCAATATTTTCTATAGATAAAGAAAAAGACAGGTGGAGTAATTATTTTATTGAAAATGAAATCGAGCACTTGCCTATTTGTACTGAGGATAAAATTGTAAAAAAAATAATTCGATTCACTCCTGAAAAAAATAATCTTTTGAAAAATGTATCTGTATTAATTTTTGCTGGTGGGAAAGGGGTGAGGATGGGTGATAAGTATTCAAATACACCTAAGGCAATTATTGAAATTAATGAACAATCCTTAATAGCAAGAATTTTAGATAATCTAGGAAATGAAGGTTTTCATAATATTTCTATTGCCCTAAATCATGAAAGTGAAAAAATAATCAATTACCTTAATGAAAAAATTCCTGATAACTCTTTCAATTTTATTATTGAAGATGAGCCTTTAGGTACAGCTGGAGCCTTATTTGAACTGATAAAACAAGATGGCATTGAAGAAAATATTTTAGCTATAAATTCTGATATTTTATTTCAATCAAATCTAACTAAGTTCTTAGACCACCATATTGACCTTGAAAATGATATAACTGTAGGAACAGCGAAATACTCTTACAAGCTTCCTTATGGTGTAGTTCATGAAGAAAATGTTGACCAATTTTCAATTGAGGAAAAACCTATTCAGAATTTTAATGTTCTATCGGGAATCTATATTGTAAATAAAGAGATTCTTGGTAGGTTCAAGACTACCAAATTGGATATGGATAATCTCATAAAAACAATTCAAGAAATGAACAACTCCATCGGATATTATGATATTGGATCTAAGTGGATGGATGTTGGAAATGAAGAGGCTTTAGAACTTGCAAAGAAATTCATTGATGCCGACATAATTTAACTTATTTGATATTTTAAGTTCCACTCTTCACCATTTTTTTCCCAAAGAGATGGGTCTCTAAATTTATCAATATTTTGAAAAAATTCTTCTTCACTCATTTGAAAGTAGTCTAAAAAATCTTTTAAAAATTGGTCTGGAAATTCATGGTCATATTTTTGGACTAATGCGATACCTTCATCTCTTGTTATTTTTTCGTTTCTAATTTCTTGAGCTGCATCATATGTAGCTCGTCCAATTCCAAATTTTATAAATATCATATAAAAGTGTAACCACTCTATTACATCATCTATGCCAGCATACCTACTATAAGTTCCTTGAGTCCTAACAGGGTTTGGTCTAAATCCAGTATTTTCAGCAGCATAATAATACATTTCTTGAGGATCCCATTTTGTGTAATAACTTAAATAATGCACTTCTGTACCAGTCGATTTAAGTTTGTCTTGATCTAAAGGCCTATACATAGTCAAATCGCTCAAAGGTATGTCATAGTCACTAATAATTTGATTTACTGGAATTCCTGAAATAGTTGAATCAAGAAAGTTTGCTGTAGAGAAGAAAGATAAATCCATTGTGGGTTTGTAGTTATCCTCTATTTTATTTCCATACTCTGCTTGGTTCTCACCATAAAATATTAAAGGAACATCATGTAAAATAGATGCCCTAGGGCCAGTAAGTTTTTGGCCAATAATAAATGGCTGGAACGGGTGACCTAAGTTTTGAAAAGCTAATTTGGCTAATTTTTTATGAACACGCCCATTTGGATGAAATAAAATATTATCAAAACCACCTTCATCAATCCATGACTTAAAATTTTTCCACCCTATTTCTGTATACCTATGAGGTGCCCAGGTGACTGTTAATGGGTTCATACCAAGTTCATATTTCAAATAATGAGCTGTAAACGCACTATCTTTTCCTCCAGAACCAGGAATAATGCAGTCGTAAGACCCGTCTTTTTTTCTAAATTTTTCACATAAAATTTCTAATTCTTCTCTTCTTTGGCTCCAGTCAATTTTGCTTTTTTCTTTTTCCCATATGCAGGCACTGCAAACACCTTCTGTAAATTGAATTTTGGGCTTAATGTCTTCAAGTTTATTTTTAAATTCTACAACACTACTAGGTCGTTGATTCGAGATAACGCATTCAATGCAATATTTTATTAGATTTTCAGGCATTAAAAATATGATAATGGTTTATAAGATGTAAAAGAATTATTTGAGTTATTATTACATCATGACAGAACTCTCATCGATTATGTTTCATGACTTACATTTAGATGAAAATAATAAAACACAAGGCTCAGTTGATTCAGAAGAGTTTAGAAAAATTATTAATCATATAAGAGCAATACATGAAATAGAGAATGCTACAAATATTAAGTCTCTAAACAACCAACAGATAATAAACAAAATATTTTTTACTTTTGATGATGGTCTAAAAAGTCAATTTCAAATTGGTAACCAGCTTTTAATTGAAAATGATATTAGAGCTTGTTTTTTTATTCATACTGCACCCCTCAGTGGTGAATATGATGTTCATCAAATATTAAGAATCTTTAGAAACTCCTCAATATTCAAAAGTGTAGAGGGGTTTAATATAGAATTTTTAGAATTTCTATACAAGAACCTAGATGAAGAAAAAATTGTTAAGCTTGAAACATCTTTTATTAATTCTCAATACTTAGAACAGTTTACTTTTTACTCAGAAAACGATAGGAAGTTACGTTATGTTAGAGATTTTTATTTTGACCATAACGATTATAAAAATTTATCTCTAGATTTTATTAAAAGTTATGAAGTTAATATAAAAAGTCTTGTAGAAACAACTTACATGGATGAAAGCTCCATCTTGAAATTACATAATATGGGACACTATATTGGACTCCACTCACACTCACATGCAAGTAATTTAAAAACTCTAGAATATGAAAAACAAAGATTTGAAATTCAAAAAAATATTGACGTCTTAACAGATATTATAAATGAAAAACCTTTAGCAATGTCATACCCATCAAATTCTTATAATGAAGAAACCATAGATATTCTTAAAATAAAGGGTATAAAATTTGGGTTTAGAGCTGATACGTTAGTGAATAAAAGCCCTTACGAACTTTCAAGAATTGATGCTCGCATACTCTTAGATAGTTTAGGTTAAATTGAAGATAGGAATTCTTACTGGAGCAAGTATACGACATAATGCACTTGCATCATATTTAACACATATGGGTCATGAAGTTATTCAGTTTTCTGAAACTACTTCAAAACCTCTAGAGGAAGACTTAAGTATTAAAAATTATTTTGATACTGTTAAAGAAAAAGAATTTCAGATTTTTAGTGAAAAAAAATGGAATCTCAATTTAGAAAACAAAGTATATCTCAAAAAAGGTGACATAAATTTATTGCCCAAATTATTAGATCCTCTTTTTACTTGTGAAAGAATAATTGTATTCGGTGCGTCCTTTATTAAAGATGAACTTTATAAAAAATTATGTGATATTAAAACTGTAAACCTACATATTGGTATCTCTCCACAATATACAGGTTCTGGTTGTAATTTTTGGGCAATGTATGACAATAACTTACAGTATGTGGGAGGCACAATTCAAACCCTTTCTGAAAAACTTGATGAGGGGAAAATTTTAAAATATTGTTATCCTGAAATAGATTATACAAATTTTGATCCTCTAATGTTTTCAATGAATGCAGTGAAAGCAACCTTTGAAGAAGTTGAGGATGTCTTGATTAACTATGATGACTTTATTGTGAATGCTAAAAATAACGAAGCTGATAAATTAATTAGACATTCAAAAATTAAGGACTTCAATGCAGAAGCTATTAAGAGTTTCTACACTCAGACATTTGATTTAAATGAAATAGAATTATTAAGACAATGAGGAAAATTTTATTTGGTATCAAACACAGTCAGGCATTAGAAAATGTATTATCGATAGCAAATTACTTAAATTCAAATAATGAAAATTACTCTATAGGTCTTATTTCTTTTGCCAATTTAGGTTCAGAAGATTTAAAAAAAATAAGTAAATTCAATATTGAAATTATAAATTTACCAGAAAAATTTTTTATTAGAAGAGATGAAAAAAAAGCTAAAATTAAATCTTTCATTAAATTATTAAATTTCAATAAATATTTGCAAACAATTGAAAAAGAGATAACTAAAAATGACACTTTAATAGTTTCACCTGGAGGCTTTCTTCTTGATCACTTACTAGCATTTTTTGCATCGAAAAATATTCAGTCTTATGTACTACAAAGTGGGTTTATTTCTGTAGATGAGAAAAAATTGGAAAGTAAAAATGTATTTTCTAATATATTGTCAATTTTTTTAAGTACCTTCAGAATAAGAAAATATTTAAATGAAGGAAATATGGTTCCCATTAATTTAACTTTTAATAATGATTACTCCAATTTTTTGAACAGTTTGAATCATAATAGAGCTCTAACAGTCGGATCGCCACGGTTTTCATACAGTCAGATAACCAATAATGAAGCAAGTGGTGTACTTTATTTGGGTTCTAGTGCTCTTTATGAAAGCAATCAGGCTTTGCATGAGATGATAAAACTTCAAGTAGTTGATTTAATAAAGTATTTAAACTTAAAAAATATAAAGTTAAGTTTTAGGGCACATCCTAGAGACCCATATGACTGGACCACTTATCTTAATAATTATGATATAAACATACTTAATAAAAACGAAGACTTAGAAAAACAAATTAATAGCCACAAGTTTATTGTTTCTGAACGATCTACAGTAGTTATCCAATCAATTCTTAAATCTAAATTAGGATTTTGGATACACCGTGATTTAAAAAGAATTTATAATTATGAATTCATAAGGTGTGAAGATGAAGAATCGTTTGTTGAAACTGTAGAAAGTTGTAATAATGATGTCAAAGAATATGAAACCATGCATAAAAACCAGTTAGAAATTGTAAGAAATAAAATATTATCAAGTTATGGCAATGATGCGTGTAGAAATATTTTAAATATACTTGATAGCAACATAAATAAACAGAAATAAATTTAATTTACATATAATGTAGTAAATAGACGGGAACAATTTGTTTAAAATTAATGAGAATATTACGATATCTGATGATAATCAACCTTTTATAATTGCTGAAGCAGGCATAAATCATGACGGAGATTTCAATAAAGCATTAGAGTTAGTAGACTTAGCAATTGATTCTGGAGCGTCTGCCATCAAATTTCAAACACACATCACTGATATGGAAATGATTCCTACAGATATGAAGCCTGGAAATATTAGTGACGAGTCTCTATGGGACATTATTGATAGATGTGTACTCAATGAAAGTCAAGAAAAAGAGCTCTTTGAATACGCAAAAGACAAAGAAATTTTATTTTTTTCTACTCCTTTTAGTAGGGAGGGTGCTGATAGATTGAATGATTTAGGTGTGGAACTTTTCAAAATTGGATCTGGAGAATGTAATAATCTTCCGCTACTAAACCATGTGGCAAGCTTTAAAAAGCCAATGATATTATCCACTGGAATGAATGATATTTCAAGTATTAAGGCATCTGTAGAGACAATTTTAAACCACGGGGTGCCTTTATCTCTTTTACATTGTACTAGCATATACCCTGCTCCCCCAGAAACAATGAGACTTGGTGCAATTACACATCTAAAGGAAGAATTTCCAGATCTTGAAATTGGACTTTCAGATCATTCTTTGGGAATATCAATTGCGCTTGGGTCAATAGCTGTTGGAGCAAATATAGTTGAAAAACATTTTACTAAATCACGTGAATGGCCTGGGCCTGATAATCCATTTTCAATAGAACCAGATGAGTTAAAAACTTTAGTCAATTTTTCTCAAGAAATTTGGAAAGCTCGAGGGGGTTCTAAAAATATACTTCCTGATGAACAACCGGTTATAGATTTTGCCTATGCTTGTGTTGTATCAATTAAAGATATAAAAGAAGGTGAAACTTTATCTCTTGAAAATATTTGGGTTAAAAGACCAGGCACCGGAGAAATTCTTGCGAAAGACTTGGATGAGACTATAGGAAAAATTGCCTCTATCAATATCCCTATAAATACACAACTAGAACTGTCGATGTTTCATTAGTAATGGAAAACTTAATTCAAGAAAGAGATTATTTAGCAACAAGAAGAAAAACATTATTAACTTCATCAGATTTTGAAGCTAATTATGAAGAAATAAAAAATCGTTACTACGGAAAGAAAATACTTGTAATTGGTGGGGCTGGCTCAATTGGTTCTTCATTTATTTACGAATTAGTCCAATTTCAACCTTCATGTATACATATAATTGATCCAAACGAGAACGGTTTGACTAATTTAGTTAGAAATCTTAGAAGCAGTAATACAGAAACATCTAAAATCAATCTTTTGACATCTCCTTTAGATTTTGGTTCAAAAATTAGTGATCAGTTTATTTTAGAAAATGGGCCATACGATGACGTATTCAATTTTGCCGCAATAAAACATGTACGATCAGAAAAAGATATTTACTCTCTTATGCAAATGTTTGATACAAATGTAATCAAACATTCAAATTTGTTAAGAACTCTACAACAAAATAATTTAACAGATAGATATTTTTCTGTTTCAACAGATAAGGCAGCAAATCCCGTGAGTCTTATGGGTGCTTCAAAAAAAATAATGGAGCTTGTACTGCAGTGTAAACATTATGAATTTGATATAAATATAAAGACCTCAACAACTAGATTTGCAAATGTAGCATTTTCAAATGGTAGTTTACTTCAATCTTTTTCAACAAGATTTGAAAAACGAGAGCCACTACCTGCACCATTTGAAATAAAGAGGTTTTTCGTTTCCCATAAAGAAGCTGCTCAGATTTGTATACTGTCAAGCTCTGCTCTTGAAGGTGGGGACATATTAGTTCCAAAAATAAATCAAGAGTTCAGCCTTTACCCAATTATTAATGTAGCAAAAAATTTTATTGAATCCAAAGACATGACACCAGTTGTAGTTGAGTCAAAAGAAGAAGCTTATGAAATTATCAAAAAAAATAAAAAGGAGTATCCAATTGTGGGCACTAAAGCAGATACATCTGGTGAAAAAGAATTTGAAGAGTTTGTTGGCTTAGAAGAGAAAATTGTTAAATCAGAATTTATAAAATTTGATATTGTAGAACACTCTGATTTTGATTCTGAAGAACTAATTATTTTTGTTAATAATTTTAATCTCCTTTTACAAGGTGATGTCTCCATTTCTAAAAC
>TARA_B110000003_G_scaffold99345_1_pt1 | contig 15959 bp, 14 predicted proteins | sample TARA_B110000003 | Tara Oceans TARA_B110000003 (sample SAMEA4396424) | marine metagenome | biome: Westerlies Biome; feature: [SRF] surface water layer (ENVO:00010504); material: water (ENVO:00002006), including particulate matter (ENVO:01000060) such as... | depth 5 m
TTTGTTGCCTCGCTTGAAACACTATTTGGCTTTAACACCTCGCTAGACCTTAACGCACTAGCGGAACTTTGAGGCGCTTGAGTCGGTTTCACAACCTGATCGCGAAATACTTGAATCGTCTCTGAGGCTTGTAGTCCTGGCTTCATTGTCGGCAAATCACTGGCCGCTATACTGCGTCCTTTCTGAGGTATTACCACTTCAGTCGGCGCAGATGCAGACACCTTTGTTGCCTCGCTTGAAACACTATTTGAATTTAATACATCAGCTTTCAGCGTACTCGTGGAATTCAGCAGAGCTTCAGCAGTATTCATGGCCTGAGGGAGCAGTCCTTGAGGTTTTTCTGAGGCTTCTAACTCTGGCTTCACTGCCAGTGAACCCCTGCTCATGATGCTCTGGCCGTGCTGAATTGTCAGAGCTTCAACTGCTATAGGTACAGCCCTCCTTTCAGCCTGTTCTAGCGTACGACTAGTATCGTACAATGCTTCTCGGCTGTCAGTCAGGATAGCTGGTGACGCTAATTTTTCTAGTGTTAACGGATCTAGTAACACCTCTTTTTCAAGCGCCACACCACCGACTCCATCAGTCATTAATATTTCGATTAGATCTGCATCAAGCCCCTGAGATTTAGCATAATCAGCAATTACATCTTGCGAGGGCTCTACTCCTCCGAGAGCAAGTTCTATCCCTCCCTTCAATATGCGCGTCTGAAGCTTACTGTCGCTTTCTAGTATAGGCTCCTTGTTGCCGCTTTCCTCTGCGCCGTTGCCGCTTTTTGCCGCCGCCCTAACCATTAGCTTTTCATCCAATATAGCACCAAAGGGATTGTCCTCATTTTTGGCATTGTCTTGTAAGCCTTCATTAACCCCAGTTTCGCTGGTTTCTGGTAGTTTCCCAGAACCAAGGAACAAGCCGTTAAGTTCGAACATAAGCTAGTGACTCCATTTAATTAGTAGTAATTACTTAGGTCGTAGCAAATGGTGTGCCAAGTATTTTCTAGCGCTGCTGGTGAGTCTTATTTTTGAGATTGAATTGAATCGTGCTTTGTGAATCAAGCGCTTTAATGTCCGCTATATGTTGTATTTTATGCTGCTTATCAGCCGCTCTTTGTACCAACTTTTGATGCTTTAGACGCTCTTGTTCTGCGGCTAAAAGAGCCGTTTGTGCCTGCGAATATACCAGCGCTGCCTGTTTGATTTCATGACTGGTTCGCTGGTTAATGTCCTGGAGCTGGGCAATAAATTGCCTGTAGTTAGTCGCCTCTGCTGTGCTGTGGTTTTCATTCTGAAGCAATCTTAAGCGCTCTGTATACTCTCTGATTAGTTGTTCAATTTTTTTCCTGCGGCCGAGAGCTTGCTCCTTTCGAAGTTGCGCTTTTTGCAAAGTACTGTGAGCTGTACCGGACTTCCTTTGCGCAGTTATTAACAAAGTATCCCAGATAGACTTGGAGTGGCTATTCATGCTTCTGCCTCCAACAACTCATCTAGCATCGTCCAACTTTGGGTTATGCTAACTGTTTCAGTGCGGGACTGTTGTAATAGTGTTTCCATGCCTTGTCTGAGCCTAATAGCATCATCCAGGTCATTGTTGGATCCTGGCTCATAGGCGCCAACTTGAATAAGATCTTGGTTCTGCTGATAGAGTGCCCAAAGCCTTCGCAATCGATTTGATGAATTTTGCTGATCTTGGGTCACCAAACTGTTCATCACTCTTGAAATTGACCCGACTAAATCAATAGCTGGATAGTGCGCAGCATCTGCGAGTTCTCTGGAGAGCATAACCTGACCATCCAAAGATGCCCGCGCTATATCAACCACTGGATCTGATCGATCATCGCCTTCAGCTAGTACCGTGTAAACGGCGGTTATTGAGCCAAAACCTTTTCGGCCCACGCCCGCTCTTTCAATCAGCTTAGGCAACAGTGCAAATACCGATGGGGGGTATCCTTTGACGGTTGGTGGCTCACCTATTGCAAGGCCTATTTCACGCTGTGCGTGCGCAACTCGAGTCAAACTGTCACAGAGCATCAAGACATTTTTGCCAAGATCTCTAAAGTATTCAGCAACCAGGTGGGTTAAATTAGTTGCCTTCAATCGCATCACAGGGGAGACGTTGGCGGGCGCAGCTATGACTACTGCCTTTGTCATTCCTGCTTCACCCAAAATTTGATTAATAAATTCTTGAACTTCTCGACCTCGCTCGCCAATCAGCCCAATTATCACCACATCTGCCTCAGTATTTCGTGTGAGCATCCCCAACAGCATGCTTTTGCCCACACCTGATCCAGCAACCAAGCCAATGCGCTGTCCTCGTCCAAGCGTTAAACAGGTATCAATAGCTTTTATTCCAGTATCGAGTACTCTTTCAATAGCTCCGCGCTCCATAGGATTTATAGCCACCCCCTCTAGACTGAGCTGGTCAGAGAAACTAATGGGCCCCTTACCATCGACTGGATTGCCCAATCCATCAATAACACGACCAAGCATTTTCTCGCCCAGCCGTGCTTTAGAATGGTTCGAGCGCAACCAAACTCTGGATCCTGGTCCAACACCTCCAGGATCTGTATATGCCATCAAATAGATAAGATCATCTTGAAAACCGACCACTTCGGCGTCTATAACCGTTCCTGCATCCAAGTTTTCTACCTGACAATGCGCCCCTAATGATGCGAAAATACCCCTGGCTTCGAGGGTTAGCCCGACTACCCTTACAAGCTTACCGCTTAAGACTGGCTTTGGTGCTCGTAGTTCACTGACGTGGCGATCAACCTGATGGGCGAACTCAATCATCCGATTGACTCTCTGCTGTCCCATCGAGACTGTCGTTACTGGGGGTGTCTATATAATCAGACCGGGATGAAAGATCTGGATCTTGTTGCTCAGGTTTTGATTGTTGTTCTACTGAAATGTCCGGCCTCTCCGAATCTTGACGCTTAAAAATTCCGTCTGCGAGAGCATGCAAGCGATGCTCTAAGAAATCTTCTATCGCAGTATCGCCAAAGCTCAGTGTAAGACTACCTGGGGATATTTTTTCGTCAGCCCTGAAGTCTATTTGCGGGAACTCTTCTATGAAGTTGGCGGGTAGCCGAGTTCGGTCTTGCGTGCTTAAGTTGACGGTAATTGAATCGGAGCTCTGCTGCCCAAGGTCGACTACAGTTTCTTTAATAAGGCGCTCAATGGCCGTGCTAGACAGTGTTAATTCACCTCTGACTAATTGCTCAGCAAGATGGATGGCCAGCTTTTTTAGGGGCTCATAGAAAGTCATCATATCGCTCTGCGCAACACTAATACTCTTAATTAACTGCAAAAACTGCTGTTGAGTTGTGTCAAACTGTTGCTTAGCTAGATCTGTTCCTCGCTCAAAACCGTCCTCAAATGAATTCCGCTTTTGTTGCTCAAACTCTATTCTATCAATCTCGGCATTTTCTTTTAGAAGATTACCCTCCGTTATTTCTGCTTGGTCTGGCGGGCCTGGCACAACATCCGTCTCTGGTGGCAGGCTATGCTCAGAGGCATCTAGCTCTGAGCTCATCCAAGGACGAAAGGCGCCTGCCTGAAAGCTCTGTACCCCTTCATCCCATGGCGCCAACACAAATGTGTTGTCAATGTTTGCACTCTGTAACAGATTGTGCGCTCGCCAAGCTTCGTCTACCGAGCTATCAGACAAAGTCTTCTCCTCCACCCGCAAGCATAACCTCACCATCATCAGATAGCTTCCTTGCTACACGTAATATACTCTGCTGAGCAGCCTCTACTTCACTCAGCCTAACTGGCCCCTTGGCTTCCATATCATCTACAAATATCAATCGCGCACGCTCTGACATGTTTTCCAAAAACTTATCTTTAATAACTTGATCTGCGCCTCTAAGAGCGATCATCAAATCATCTTGCTCGATGCTTCGAAGCAATGTTTGGACGCTTCGGTTATCCATTTCCCCGAAGTTATCGAAAGTGACCATTTTTTCCTGAATATTAGTGGCCAGGACTGCATTATTAACTGACAGTCCAGCCATGATGTTTGCTGCAATGTCTGATTTTGAATAGTTCATTATTAGGGCTGCAGCCTCAATCCCACCTAAGGATGATACCTTTGCTGATGAATTTGAAAACTGCTTGGATACGACATGTTCCAGGGCTTGCATTGCAGATGGCTGTACAGAATCTAACACGGAAATACGCTGTAATATCTCTACATGCTGATCCTCAGGCAACCAGCCAAGTACTTCTGCAGCGGGCCCACTCTCAAGCACAGCAAGAACAATTGCAGCGACTTGAGGGTGCTCGTTAGAGATTATTCCAGCAATCGACTCTGCGTCCATCCACTGTAACAGCTCTAGTCCTCGATTATTCGCTGGCGGCATTATCTTCGCTAATACAGTCGCGGCTTTGTCTTCTCCCAACGCTCTATTCAAGACATTAGTAATATAGTCTGAAGAGCCTAAACCAAGGTTGGTTTGTGTTTTAACGGTTAGAATAAATTCGTCTAGAACCTGGTTGACAGTGCTTTGTGACAAGCTTGCAACACTCACCATAGCGGCACTGAGGTCATTTACCTCTTTCGCATTAAAAAACTGCATAATATCTGCTGCCTGCTGCTCTCCAAGAAGAAGCATGATGACGGCAGCCTTCTCGCTGCCCGTCATTGCTTGGAAGGCTGAGTCTAGTAAAGCGCTATCTCTGCCCTCAAAGATTGGTTGCTTTGATTCTGGTGCTGGTGCTGGTGCTTTTGCCATTATTTTTCTCCTGTTACAGCTTGCCTTCTATGCTGTGCCAATCATTGCCTTAAGTACGTTCGCGACGCGCTTGGCATCATCAGCTACCAGCAATCTCACCAGCGAGACTTTGTCATCATAGGTATTTGCCGTATCGAGCATTTCCAAGGGTATATTTGATTTTTTTGGCTTTAGCTTGTCCTGTAAATCCTTCATTGAGGTTGCCTCACCTGAATTCAATAAACTAAGATCATCCAACGATAACTCCCCGTCTTTATCGTCTCTAATATTCCCGGAGGGGGCGCGTCGCAACACTCTGGGATTAGCATATGATTTTAAAGTCGGACGGATGACAAAAAACAAGATCGCAATTAAGACTAATGCAAAAATGAGGGTTTTAATAAGACCTAAAATTTGATTGTTTTCATACCACAACAACGGTACCGCAGAGGGTAGTTTTTGTTTTTCAAACTTTGTGGCTATTATGGTCACCACATCCCCGCGTTCGGCATTAAATCCAATCGCCCCTTTTACTAAAGCAGTAAACCGATCAATCTGTTCTGCGGTATATGTTGCTGTGGCCTCTTGAGAGCTGCCATCTTCATTTGGCGCGTCATTTTCATTGTTGACACTCTTTGGGGCTGACGGCTCATTGATTACTACTGCTACTGACAAACGCTCTAAATTTCCACCCTGCCGTTTGACATGCCTAACTGTCCGATCCAATTCGTAGTTGCGCGTTGTCTTGCTGCTCATCGGCCCAGATCCATCCTGATTAGGGGATGTTTCTTCCAAATTGTTACGCAGCGCAGGACTTGGCTCTATATTGGAAGTAGCTCCGGGAATACCCATAGCAATTTTCCCAGCACCCCTCTCAATGGAAAGTGATTCTGAACGAGCGAGCGGACTGTTTTCATTACCGCCATATTCCTCAAAAGTCGATTCAATCTCCGTAAAATCAACTCGAACTTCAACCTCCGATCGAACATTTCCTATACCAACAACAGGCGCCAGTAAGGCATTAATTCTATTGCGATAGCTCTCTTCCATTTTCTGCTTGTAGGACATGTGTTGATTGTTCATTTTGATGGCTGAAAAACGACTGTCGTCGGTTAGCAGCTCCCCTCTTTGATCCACCACGGAAACATCTCCCGCCGCCAAATAGGGCACACTTGATGCGACCAAGTGCACAATTGCTTGGACCTGAGCCTGTGATACTTTTCGCCCGGCATAGGGAGCTACAACAACCGACGCTTTTGCTGGTGTGCGGTTCCTCACAAATACGCTCTGCTTGGGAGCGGCTAGATGCACCCGGGCTGACTCGATAGTGGCAATGTTGGTTATACTCTGAGCCAACTCTTGCTCTATTGCAGATATGTAGCGAACCTGTTCCATAAACTGGCTAGTGGTCATAGAGGTGCTATCGTTAAGGGCACCTATTCCTCCAGTTGTACTGCTTTTGGGCAATCCCCTGGCCGCGAGAAATAGTCTGGCTTCATGATAACGGTCAGCAGGCACTTGTAGGCCGCCAGTTGTGGAATCAATTCTGGCGCCAAAATCCGCCCCCGATAATTCCTCAAAAGCAGATTGTCGGTCAGCTTCAGAGAGCTCAGGATAGACGCTGCGATAGCTCGACCCTTGGGCCCAAGAATAAGCGACCAAAATCAGAAATATAGTTGTAAAGGCGATAATCGCCGGCAGTGCTTTTTGTATCGCAGGCTGCGAAAAAAGTCCCCCTAAACCACCAATTGGTGTTGTACCTGCAGGGACAATATTTTGCTGCCCCTCTCTGATACTAGCATTTTCAGTCTGCATCAAACTGGCTGGGCTTGGCACAAGCTGACTGCTGGTTTCAGTGGGTGAGCTAAGCGCTAAATTATTCGGGTTTGCTAAGGTGGTTGCCATATCTCTATCTCTGTTCAGTTTTTACACTGGCATATTGATGATTTCTTCGTATGCTTTAAGAACTTTGTTTCTTATCTGCAAAGTTGCCTCAAAAGCTAAGGACGACTTTTGAATGCTCATAACCACATCGGTCAGCGGAATATCAGCGCCTCGTTCGTACTCGGTTTTCATGGATGCTGCTATCTGTTGTGTCTTGTTTACCTCTTGCAAAGCGCTTTTAACACTCTCCGAGAAGCCCATTGGGCTATTCTCTGTAGTGACATTTAATGGCTGAGGAGTAATGTTCACTCCTTCCGCAATATCAGTCTGATATTGTCTAATTTGTGCCAGTACTGACTGTATATTGCCTAAATTTGTAGGATTAACCATTCTCTAATACTCCACTTTTAACGTGCATATGCTCTAGTTACTGTTATTCCCTGCTCACGGAGCCGCTGTAATTTGTGCCGCAGCGTTCTGGGGCTGATCCCCAGTTTTTGGGCTGCTTGATTCCTGCTCTGAGAACCTTCAAGCGCAGCTACAATGACGTTGTATTCATTAGCTTGCATTGCCTGGTTGAGATCTCTCGGAGTCTGGTGGCCAGCCTGATCCCCGTTCGGGAAAGCAGCTGTATCTATTGCGCGAGGGTAATCACTGGCCAACAGATCGGCGGCAATGGGCAAATCCTGATGGGTATCAGGCTGATCGTTTTGATCAAAAATGGCATGATCATCTAGAATCAAGTGTTGCCGTGTTATAAATGTATCTTGTGTTAACACGGTAGCTCGGAGCATAACGTTTTGTAGCTCACGAACATTTCCTGGCCACGAATAAGCGAGCAAACTAGACTGAACTTCGTCACTGAGGTGAGCTTTTTTTCCCGCCCCCAAGTACTTAGAAGCAAAATGAGTAGCCAGGGGAACAATATCGCAAGGCCTTTCATGTAACGCGGGGATAGTGATTTTGAATGCACTCAAGCGAAAATAGAGATCTTCTCTAAACGTGCGATTGGCGATCTCAGCTTTTAAGTTTTTATTTGAGGCTGCAACCACTCTAATATTTAGCTTAATGCTGTCACCTCCGCCTAAACGGGTAACTGTTCTCTCTTGTAATACGCGCAACAGCTTAGCTTGTAGGTGAAAACTCATTTCACCAATTTCATCAAGAAAAATAGTTCCTCCTTGAGCTTGCTCAAAAAGCCCTGGCTGGACTTTGGTCGCTCCTGTAAAAGATCCTTTTTCATGCCCAAACAACATATCTTCTATCAGATTCTCTGGCATAGCAGCACAATTGAAAGCAACAAATGGGCCCTTAAATCGAGGAGACGCGTCATGCAGTATCTTTGCAAAGACTTCCTTGCCGGCACCTGTTGGGCCTGCCAGCAAAACAGTGACATTCGAGGCTGCTACGCGCTCAGTGAGCGCTAACAGCTTACGGCTCATTGGATCTACAAAAACAAAATCTGGGTTTTTTTGATTTGAAGTCAATCCAACACGCTCGATTAGCTCAATCCAAGATGCGCTGTCCAAAATATCCGTAGCCAATACTGTGACAGCGCTTTTGCTGGTAATCTCAACTGCCAGCTCAAATGCGTGCCTTGGCACACGAACTATTAGGGGCAACTCCTTTTGTTGGTCTGTTAGTAAAGCTTCAACACGCACCAGCTGAGAAATATTGTCCTCGAGGGTTATAACAATCGCCGACACATCTTCATAACGGGAGCTGACAAGGTCCTGCCATGATGTTTTTTGCATGGCTATTCCATGGGTCGATAACTCGGCTGACAGTGCCTGATCTAGGAGCACCTTGGAGTCAAGCCATAAAACTGTTTTTCCTGTCGGTTCTATCACCATAACTCCTATGCGAAATGCCACTTTGTTTTTTGTAATGATTAAGCAAAGAGCATGCCAGTTATTTTTCTTCAATAAAAACAATAGGTTAATATCGTGATGGCAAGTGAGTGTCAGTTAATTGCCAGTGGCAACAAGTCAAGAACTTGACAGTCAGAGGAACCGCACTTGCAAGGTGGGTAACAGGTTGGAGCCTATTGCATTTTGCAATAACAGACAAAATCTAATGGAGATTGGACAATCCGTGCTTATTTATTTTTTCGATTAGCGTAGTTCTTTGTAAGCTCAACAGCCTCGCGGTTTTTGACACGTTGCCGTCAGCTTTTTCAAGCGCTTGACTTATAAGACTCTTCTCAATACCCAGAAGATGCTGCTTTAGCCGCACACCCTCCTCTGGAAATTGATCTCCGCCTTGTGCCAACGCAATTACTCTATGAACTTCATCTGTGTCTCTGCCGTTGTAATCAAGCGCCATATGTCCGTGCATGCCAGGATCAGGAAATGACTGAACAGAGCCATGCTGCAACAGGCTTGGACCAGTCGTTGTGTCAGGGGTCCCGTTTCTCCGATCGCTGCGCAGCCCTTGAGGCACCATGCTTTTAGGGACTTTATCTAAATCTACTTGCTGGCCGCCGTAAAGTGCAGTGTAGCGCGTTATTAAGTTTGCTAATTCGCGCACATTCCCTGGCCAGTTGTAGTGTAGTAGTGCGCTCATAGAAGACGCGGTAAAGCTAATCGGTAATTGCCGCTCAGCGGCATAATTTTCGGCAAAATGCTGAATTAGGACCGGAATGTCCTCTTTGCGCTCTTCGAGTGCAGTGATTTCAATGGGCATAACGTTGAGTCGGTAATAAAGATCTTCTCGGAAAAGCCCTTGGCTAATGAGCTGTTCAATGTTTTTGTGGGTTGCGGCAATAACCCTAACATCTATCGGCAAGCTCTCTAAGGAGCCCACGGGGTCTATGGTTCTTTCCTGCAACACTCTTAGTAATTTTACCTGCAGTTCCATTGGCATATCGCCAATTTCATCAAGGAACAAAGTGCCTTGGTTGGCCAATTGAAATCTGCCTTTACGGTCACTTATGGCGCCAGTGAACGCCCCTTTGAGATGCCCAAAAAGCTCGCTTTCAAGCAAATCGCGGGGTATTGCCCCACAATTTACTGGAATGAAAGGTCCCCGAGATCTAGACGAGTGATTATGTAGGGCATTAGCCACAACCTCTTTACCCGTACCGCTGTCACCGACCAGTAGAACCGTGGAGTCACTGGGGGCAATCACTTCGATCAGGTGTCGTAATTCTTTTGTTTGCTGACTTATGCCAACAAGTGCTTTGAGATTAGCCAAATGATGTACTCTTTCTTACTAATATTGTTGCTGACGGTGCAGACTTTTAGCGCCGGCATTTCAGCTATCGTGCCATACATAACTGAATAGATGCAACTGGTAATACTCTCTCTACCTCGCAAATTAGTCTTAATATGGCTACTTTCCCGCGATATTTGTAAGATGTTGTATATTTATAAATGAATAATTTAGGGTCTATTGTAGGCCTGTATAACTCTGCTGTTTCATATAATGGATACTTTTACTCCAGACCGTTTTACCGGTTTAGCTGACGCTAAAGCGCCTGTTTGTTTGTCACCTTCAAAATAGTCATCTACGGGAAATTGCTAATAAAACTCCAATACTTATTGCTAAAGAAACCATTGCTGCTGCCGATAATAGAAGTGTTGTTTTTTCTTAGAGTAATTATTATGAATCGATCTTCACTTCGCGGAATCTCTTCTTATCAAGACGTCAACGTCTCTACCAAAATTGCATATGCAAACAGCTTGGAGCTCACAGAAATGTTATTTAGCGGTCTCAGCGAGGCCTTAGCTACAGCTGAAGGTCATTTTGCTCGTGAAGAAACGTCAGCAAGAGGCGTTGCCATTAGTAGGTGCCTGAAGATACTCGGCGGTCTCCAGTCGTCATTATGTTTCGATAAAGGTAAAGACCTAGCCAAAAACCTTTCTGATATTTACGATTACTGCTCACGCCAACTACTTAAAGCTAATATCAATTGCGATATTCATGCCGTAAGGGAAGTCAAAGGATTAATAGACGAATTGAATAGCGCCTGGGAGCTTTTGCCAGAGCTGATGAAAAACGATCCCGTCGCCAAAGCGTCTTAATGGCTACCTTTCTATATCAGCATCTTATTGATTTGTGAATCTGATGCAAACCAAACCGTCACTCTTTTTTGGGTTTTAGCGACGGATAAGGTCACACTACTCGTTGTCATCGACGATGATTTCGATTCTGCGGTTCAGAGCACGTCCGGAAACAGTAGAATTGCTCGCAACGGGATGAAGAGCGGCTAAACCACTAACTATAAACTTCTCGTTAGCAAGCTCAGGTTTGGCAACAAAATATCCCGCTACTGCCGCGGCCCTAGCGGAGGAAAGATCCCAATTCGATCGATAGATTTCATTAAAGGCCAACGGTCGGTTATCCGTATGCCCCTCCACTGTGATTTTCCCCTCCGTGCCCACTAGAACCTTCGCGAGCCTATCTAGTAAGTGCCTGATCGCTGGTCTGAGCGCTGCCTTACCGCTGACAAAAGAAGCACTTCCCGCAATGCGGATAACCACTTTTTGGCCATCGCGGACAACAGAGACCGTGCCCTGAGCAATCGCAGCCGACATCTGTCTGTAAATACGTTGGTATCTATCTGCAAAGGAAGCTTCTTTGACTATATCCTCCTGGTTGTTTATCGATAAGCTAGTGTTCATATTTTCTACCACAATATCTGTCTTAGTGGCGCCTTGTATCTCTGCTACCTTTGCATACACCAATACGTCTTCCTTCGAAACTTTGGATATGGTGTCTATTTGACGACCCTTGCCGTCAATCCCCCGGGAGTCATAGCTAGCTACTTGCACAATGATGGCCTCTGGCTTTTCCACGAGCTTTACCTTGCCCGCAGCAATCTCCAAGGCAAGTGCTTTTTTAAGATCTTCCAGATCCGCATTATTTGGGGAGTCTTTGTTGCCCATGAGCACGGAGCTATTTGTAAGCTCATGACCTCTAAATTCCGAGTCCTTATCAGGAGCTATGCTCAAGCCCTCAATGAGTAGTGGTGCTGATGGTGATATTTGGCTTAAAAGCTCCATATCTCCGCCGGGGTGCTGCATCTGCAAAATTTCGTCTAGCTCGCCTGGTCCTTTTTCATGTTCATCAGTCTGGCGATGCGAGCCTGCCGGATCCATGTTGGCAAAAGCCACCAATAACACAAAAAAGGCCATTAACAATGTTGCCATATCAGCAAAAGTCGCCATCCATAGCGGCGACCCCTTTGGGCACGGTGGGCAGTCCTGTTTAGGGCTGTTGCCTAATAGCATTATTCACTCTCTCCTGACCCTGGAGACCCTTGAATAAAAATATCAATACGCCTATTTAGCCTGCGCCCTCTCTCGGTAGAATTGGACGCAACAGGTTGAGTATCAGCAAAGCCGGCAATCTTAATGAGACGATCATCCATGCCAGAGTCTTCAATTAGTACTGCGGCAACTGAGGACGCTCGGGCGGCAGAAAGCTCCCAGTTGGACTTGAACCGCTCGCTGAAAATAATAGGAATGTTGTCGGAATGGCCTTCTACCCTAACCCTGGTTATTCCAGCATCTAGACTCTCACCAAGCTTTACTAACGCCCTCTTAGCCTCTTGATTCAGGGTTGCACGCCCTGACACAAAAGCGCTGGTGTTGGAGATGCGAACTAATACTTGGTCCTCCTTTAATTCGACCATAGCGCTATTGCTCTTGATATCGTCTTCCATCGCTTTTATCACCGCTTTATAAGTCCGCATCGCGAAGTTTTTACGCGCTACAAAATTTGGTTCCTCAACATCTAAACCTTGCTTGGTAATATCTATTCTTATCTTTGTATTGGCCTGCACTTGAACAACATGCTTTGAAATATTCAGTGTGCTTTGGCGCACGACAGTCCCTTCCGATAAAGCTTCCCTCGGGGGGGCCTCCCCCCCACTGGCAACAAAAGATTGCAATTCGACCACCACGCGGTCTCCATCAATCTTCACCTTGACCTGACCCTTTTCAATCTCTGTTGATAAGACGTCTTTAAGCGCCTTAAAAACACGATCAGAACTAAACTTAAATTTTTCGCCCTTGCCCCCCGGTAGGCCTTGCATATCGATATCGCTTTTTTCTCGGGTCCTGGCATCTATAAGTGAAGGCCTGCCTAATGCTATTTCGGCAGTAAACTGCCCGCCTGGATACTGATTAGAAAGGTCATTTGAATCGGTCGTCTCTAATTTCATAACTCCGAAACCAGACTTAATAGCGGCCGCAAATTTTGTTTGTTCGTGAGCATCGATGTTGGTAAAAGAGTACATGATTGCAAAAAAGGCCATTAGCAATAAAGCCATATCTGCAAAAGTGGTCATCCACAATGGGGCTACTTGCACGCAACTGGGGCAGTCACTTTGATCGCTAAAAAGTATGTTCATGGAAAGACCCCTCTAACCGGCCAGCTGTCTGAAAATCTCTGCGCTTAACCTAATTCAATTTCATTTAGTTCGTTTGCTTCATCGCCTTTTTGTTTCTTTGGCGCTAAATAAACTTTCAGTACATCACCAATTGAAAGAGGGTTGGCATTTGCTCTAATAAGCAATATACCCTCGGAAATAAGTTGGTTATTAAGCTTTTCTTTCATAGCATAGCCATCTAACTTCATAGCCATGGGGATAAACACAACGTTAGCCAAAATCGCCCCGTAGAGTGTCGTAAGCAAGGCAATAGCCATCGCTGACCCAATCCCTGACGGGTCTGACAAGTTGGATAAGAGGTTAACTAGTCCAATCAAAGTACCAATCATCCCCATAGCGGGAGCAATCTCACCCGCAGCAGTAAATATGCTCGATGCGGCCTTGTTTCGGTCAGAGATCATGTCCATCTCTCTTGCAAGGACACTTCTAATAAACACCGAATCAGCACCATCCACTAGCGGCCTTATGCCCTGGGCTAAAAATTGGTTCGCTATGTCCGCCTGCTCTAGTGCAATCACGCCATCTTTTCTAGCAATGGTAGCTAATTCTACAATGTCGTCTATTAGCGCTTCAGGAGGTTCTACCTTATAGATAAAGACTTTTTTTGCTGCCGAAATACCGGTTAAGACCTCCTCTAGTGTGGAGCGAAATAGGATAACCATAAATGTGCCGCCCACCACTAGTCCTAGTGATGAGGGCTCAATGAGTCCGTTGATATCATCTACCGCAAGACTAATAAAGGCAAATGCGCCTATTAGCCCAATTAATGGTGCCAAACTCATACTAATCTCCAAATTAAATAGGAAAATACGGAACTTTAGTGCAATCAGTGATAATCACGAAACAAACACCCCACTTTGTCAAATCGACAGTTGCACCGACTAACTTAAGCGGGTCTTTAAGCTGTTGGCTTAGCATGGTCCATTGAATATTGCTCCTGTCATATGCTATGTTAATTCGCATAGCTTAGCGCGCCAGACACAAAGGCGCCAATATATTTAGAGTGTTCCGTTTTCCTAGTCATGCCATCAGCCGAGTGGTCGACTTTAGTGGGAGGTCTGTAGATGCGAAATAGTGCAAAGTCATATTCTTCTTTCCCAGCAACTAGTTCGCGTTTGTTCCGAATGCTTTCGGTTCTAATTTGCTGTTTTTTGATCAAAGGGTGTGACCGATATAGGACTAAGCCACTTTGCTCGGATGACGCTGCGCCTATCAGCCTAGAAAGCTTTACTCTTAATACTGGCGGAACAGCATTTAATATGAAAACAGGCTTAACCTGGTACCGCTGTTTAGCCGGGCTTTCTTTTAGCAACGGACGCTGTCAAGGTATACCTCTGCGAATGACCTGGGGTGAAGCTAGACGTTTTGCTGCAGATTTATCAGAAAAGTCCGGTATTACCTGGCGCCTGGCAACAAAACAACAGTTACAAAATCTTATTCAACCTCATTGCAATGGCCCTGCACTGAACACTGCAGTTTTCCATAATATTGGTGCAGTAAACCTGTGGACTGACAGTAGCAGCTGGAAACACCGCAAGGATTATGCCTGCACTGTTTACACCTATAATGGTGCACTCTCTTGTAAGCGGTCTAAAGCAACCGCCTATCCTTTTTTACTTGTCACAGAGCAAGAGACCAGGAATCGCTGATAGACTTAACTTGGGGGGTCGGCCTTTGCGGCGAAGATCAAGCAATTATGCCCCTGCACTCTAAAAACCTCTTGGGATGGCAATGCCTGGGACTTAAAGCCCATTGAATTGCACCCATAAGGTCGTCTCGGATCATGGGTGATCTTAAAATGCTGGCAGTTCCAGCAATTGGGCTTAGCGGTTGTTTCGATCATCCGGTTTCCAATATTCTTGGTATCCCTTCCACAGCAAAGTCACTATAACCACGATGCCGATAAAGTCCGCCGCAATCGCTGTCACCGAAATACCGCGTAAAAACGAAAGCTCAACTTTAAACGCAATCAAGACCAACAATATAAAAGCTACAACCATAAAAATACGCACCCGCCTGCAAAACATACAGGGGGTGGCTTCGTTTTTTGGACTATTGTGCTTTTTTCGATTAAACAATTAAACTCCCCTCCAGTGAGTATCGACATATATAGCTACTATTAAACCCCTTTTCTAAAAGGAAGCTCTTAAGTAGCCAAGTAGCTAGTCTAGAGACAAACTATACCGATGACCACTATTATGAAGGTAAGGTCTCTTGAATACACATAAGCAAAGCAAAGCGTTTTTAACCAGCTATGGTCTGCTTTGCAAAAGCCTTGGTATAATAGTTTGATGAGTATGCTTGCCAATGACCTAGGGAGACCAAAAAAATGATGTTAACGGTAATTTCTCCAGCAAAAAAACTTGACTATAGTGACTCAGTAACGGCAAAGCCCTTTACCCAGCCAGAACTACTGTCGCATTCTAAAGAGTTACTTAAGGGCCTCAAAGGCCTATCTCCACAGAATGTCTGCGCACTAATGGGGCTAAGCGATAAGCTCGGCGCTCTGAATTATGAACGCTTTCAGGCGTGGCACACGCCGTTTAGCGTCGACAATGCAAAGCAGGCTGTGCTGGCATTTAAAGGCGACGTCTACCAAGGACTGGATGCTGAGAGCATGACTAATGAGGACTTAAATTGGGCGCAAGAAAATTTGCGGATTTTGTCCGGCCTATATGGCTTGCTCCGCCCTCTGGATTTAATGCAGCCCTACCGCCTTGAAATGGGCACCAAGTTTGCCAATCAACGCGGTGCAAATCTATACGCTTTTTGGGATGGCATTATCAACGCTGAATTAAATAATTTGCTAGATGGCCCCGATGCTGTGTTAGTTAATCTTGCCTCCAGCGAATACTTTAAAGCGGCAAAAGAAAAAACCCTGACAAGCCGCATTGTTACTCCAGTCTTTATGGATAATAAAGATGGTAAATACAAAATCATTAGCTTCTTTGCCAAAAAGGCGCGGGGGTT
>TARA_B110000003_G_scaffold126821_1_pt1 | contig 15943 bp, 12 predicted proteins | sample TARA_B110000003 | Tara Oceans TARA_B110000003 (sample SAMEA4396424) | marine metagenome | biome: Westerlies Biome; feature: [SRF] surface water layer (ENVO:00010504); material: water (ENVO:00002006), including particulate matter (ENVO:01000060) such as... | depth 5 m
TAGGCGATGATCACATCGCTATTCTAGAGGTTGCCCGGCAATTTTTTAACGACTATGGGTTTTCCCCGTCAATGCGTCCTCTATGCAAAACACTCACTATCAGTTTGGGGGTAGATAAAGGTCGCAGTATCTATTTAAACCAATTATTTCCTGGCAACCCAGCAAAGCAAATCGCACTACTTGCGGGCCTGCCAAAACCTAAAAATTGTCTTTAGACTGAGGTATCACTTGATGATCTTGAGTAAACAGCACATTGTAGCGACTCCAAAAGGTGCGAGCACATTAAGTATAGATGAAAAGACTGTATACATGTCGCAATTACCTGGGTGGCAGATGATATCGGTTGACACTATTGAACAATTGTATAAAAGCTACCCGTTCAAAAACTTCAACGCGGCTATGGCCTTTGCAAACAAAATTTCAATTATCGCCGAACAGTGTGATCACCATCCTAGGCTATCGATAGAGTGGGCAAAGCTATCCGTATATTGGTGGAGCCACAGTATTGGTGGCCTACATATTAATGACCTCGTCATGGCGGCGAAAACTGATGAGATTTATAACACTTTATGACTTTTAAGCAAACGCTCGACAATCCTTATAGTGACGACAACTATCAGGATCAATTGGATCAAAAAATTATTCGATTTCAGCAAGAAATCAGCCATTTTGGTGATTATCCGATTCAGATATATCCTTCAAAGCCACTCAATTTTCGCATGCGGGCTGAATTCAGGATTTGGCATGAGAATGGAGCCGCTCACTATGCTATGAACAAACCTGGTGAGAAAAAGCCCTACATTATTACCGAGTTCCCGATTGCTGGACCCTTGATCACTGTGCTTATGAAACCCCTTCTCGAGGCTATTAACGCCAATCACATAATCAGCCATCGGCTATTTAGTGTGGAATTCTTGACTACCGATAGTGGCCAGTCTCTGGTTACTCTGATTTATCATAAGCCACTTGACGATACTTGGCAGACAGAAGCAGAATTATTACAAGCCCAACTGTCCATTTTTGTCATTGGCCGGAGTCGTAAGCAGAAAAGAGTTTTAACCCAAGATTTTGTTACTGAAAGTATATTAGTTGATGGCCGCAAGTACCTCTACCAACAAGTGGAGTCCGGCTTTACGCAGCCTAATGTTGGTATTAACGCCAATATGCTTACCTGGGCAAGCGCTTGCTGTGCAAGGAATAATGAGAAGTCAGACCTATTAGAGTTATATTGTGGCAACGGTAACTTCACTGCGGTTTTGGCCCAGCACTTTAAGAATGTCCTCGCCACTGAGGTCTCTAAGGTGTCAGTATTGTCAGCAGAAACTAACCTTGCTCTCAATGAAATCAATAATGTCATAGTTGTTCGTCTATCCAGCGAAGAAATTACTCAAGCATTAAATGGCGATCGCCCGTTCCGCCGACTGCGTAATATTGATTTATCCGCTTTTAATTTCTCTACTGTTTTTGTGGATCCACCAAGATCGGGACTAGATGAAGGCACCGAGGACTTAGTTGCTCGATTCGATAAGATTTTATATGTGTCCTGTAACCCAACAACTTTAATCAACAATCTTAGTGAATTATGCAAGACTCACGACATCGTCAAAGTAGCGGCTTTCGACCAATTTCCATGGACCGAGCATCTCGAAACAGGTGTATTTTTGGTTCGTAAAGACTCAGCTTAAGCGCAGTTTGGAGAGAGAATTCGCGCCCACGGCGACAAATTCACTATAATCTTTTTCTATCTTTTCTCTCTCTGCCGTCAAACGCTTCTGTTCAGAGCGCTCCAGTAGCTTCCAATCCTCTAGAATGGGTATATGCGATGTAGCCTCTGCAAGCTGCTGAAATACTCGAAAAGCTTCCAATTCCTCGCTGTTAGCAATAATTTTTTGAGCCAGAAAAGCAATACGCATGGCTGCCTCTGTCTCCGAGAGGTCTTTTTGCAAAAGCGCACGGGCAATAATCTGCACTGACTGCCTAGCATCGCGATCATCACTAATACGCTGTTCGTTTAATTGCTGGTCAAAAGCGTCCTGCGTACGAGTCTGTTGTCGCAATTGGGCGCCGAGAAAAATCGCGTAGCCCGCGAGTGGTAAAATTAACAAACCGCCAATAAGAATCCAGTCACTATTCAAACTTACGTATCCTCATCTGAGTCGGAACCCACTAAGCCAGTATCATCGGTAATAGAGAGGAGATTTTCTGGCATCGCTTTTTTAGTTTTAGCGCCGAGTTTCTTCAACTCTTCACTGCGCCGGACCAGATTTCCACGCCCGCTCACCAAGCGTTTGTGCGCAGTTCCCCAGGCTTCTTGACTCTTATCCAGATGTCGCCCGACATCTTCCAAAGCCTCAATATAAAGGACAAATTGGTCATAGAGCCCTCCAGCTTTGTCAGCAATAACTTGAGCATTGAGATTTTGATCCGCATAGCGCCACAGATTCTTAATGGTTCTTAACGTCACCATCAAGGTACTTGGGCTGACCAAAATAATGCCGCGATCATAGGCATCGCGCATCATATCTGGCGCCTGATCTAACGCCAGCATAAAGGCCGACTCTATAGGTATAAAAATCAGTACGAAATCTAGACTATTTACGCCAGTTAGATTTTCATAGTCCTTGCCACTTAATCCACGTATGTGCGCGGTTAATGACGCTAGATGTTGGCTCAGACACAGCTTCTTAGTATCCTCGTCTTCAGCATGAAAATAGCGTTCGTAATCAATTAGGCTAACTTTGGCATCAATAACAATGTCTCTGCCTTCGGGCAGGTGAATGACTACATCGGGATTGCGACGTTTACCCTCGTCATCTTTGAGTGCCACCTGAGTGTCGTATTCACGGCCTTTAGTGAGACCTGAATCTTCAAGCAATTTCTCTAACACAAACTCGCCCCAGTTTCCCTGAGCTTTGTTATCACCTCGCAATGCATTGGCAAGGCTGACCGCATCCGCCGAAATCTGTAAAGTCTGTTTTTGGAGCTCACTAATCTGCCCGACTAGCTTATTACGGTCGGCATTCTCTTTATCATAAACGGATTCGACCTGCTTGCGAAAGTCTCCAATATCACGCCTCAGAGGGCTAAGTGATACTTCAATTGCCTCTTTACTTTGCGCTGAAAACTTTGCCTGTTTGTCCTCAAAGATTCGATTGGCAAGGTTTTCAAATTCTTTACTGAGAAGCTCTTTGGCATCTTGAAGCATCTTTAACTGCGCTTCGTATTGGGACTGTTGATTCGCTAATTTCTCTTCAAGCACACGATTGGACGCAAGAAGCTCGGGATAACGATCATCATTTGGCTCCTTGGACCTTGACCGCCCAATAAAAAAGCCAGTAATAAGCCCCACGACGAGCGGCACGACCAACAAAATAACAAAAACTAAGTTAAAAGAGATTTCCATGAGTTTATTGTAACAGTCTACTGTCATTTGCACTGATGTTTTGCGATTATATGTGCGGGTTTTTAACTACTATGCAGAATCATCTTAAATGTTGCCTCCTTTAATCGATATCGCTCTTTTCCGCGACGCTATTGAACAAGATTACTTGATCATCACGCCAAATCATCGTCTCGCCGCTAAGATTTGTGAAGCCTGGTCATTCGATTGCCAGGCCCGTAATTCAGTCTGGCGCACTCCTAGAGTGTTCGCCATAGATCACTGGCTTAAACACTGTTGGGATGAGTTGCAGGATCAAAATAATATAGCCCTGTCGGGCAAGGCAGTCGTTGGTTCACAGCAGAGTCGCTACTATTGGGAGCGCGCGATCAATGAGAACGACCCCGATTTGAGTAGTAAATATGCCAAAATGGTGAGCCAAACCTTTTCAACCCTAGAACTGTGGGATCTCACTGTAGATCAAGTGCATGATGATACGCCCGCGATAGCCTATTTACGGCGTTGGAGTAAAAGCTACCGCAAACTTCTCGCTATGAACACTCTAGTCACGCCAGCAGAAAGCTGGCAATCCACCTTAAAGGCTTTTGAGGATCGTTTATTGCCTAGGGAGCCGGCAATATTAACCTATGGTTTTCAGTCGCAACCGCCTTTGATAGAAAAAATACTCGGCTCTGCTAGTATAGGTACCCGTTCAATTGAAGGCGCTATAAATAGCGCAGACAGTCATGTGGTTATGACAGTTGATCATGATGAAGAGTTACGCAGTGCCGCCAACTGGGCAGCACAAAAATTAACCCAACAGCCCAATCAACGCATCGGTATTGTTATTCCAGACCTCAACAGTTCCCTCGCTAAAGTTGCACGAATTGTCAATGAGGCTCTGGGCGATCACAACACTGAGTGTATAGTCAACATATCTGCCGGTACGCCGCTCAGTCAGACCAGCATTGTTAATAGTGCTTTGGGTTTAATTGAGTGTTTAAACCCTCAAACGGCATTGCAGGAGTGGCTAGAAATACTCTACAGCCCGCACAACCTATTCGATCAGCTATCGGTCCAGTCGCGTGTCGATGCTGAGCTTGGCCTTAGAAAAACACGGCGTTTTGAGCATAGTTTTAGTCAGTTTTTCCATGCCGTTTGTCCAGACAATGAAGCCGAGCTGATTACCGACTCTTTAGCTGCAGCCGCTCACTTGCGAGACACTCACAACGATCATCATCGGCTTCAACAGAGCTTTACAGCCTGGGCTGGCTTTTTTAACTCTCATCTTAAGAATTTAGGATGGCCCGGTAAGCGCTCTTTGAATAGTCTCGAATATCAGCAAAAAGAACACTGGCAAAAATTGTTGGAGCAATTTTCAGGCCTTGACAATTTGGGTATTGAAATTGGTTTTGCAAATGCCCTTAAGCATTTAAGACACCTAGCACAGGATACCGTGTTTCATCCCAAGACGGCAGATGCACCGCTGCAGATTTTGGGTCTGCTAGAAGCATCTGGATTACGCTTTGATAGTCTTTGGGTGCTCGGAATGGACAGTCAAAGTTTCCCCGCATCGGTATCGATAAACCCACTCTTACCTGCAGGCTTCCAGCGTCAGCACGCCATGCCACATAGTTTACCGGAACGAGAACTTGAAATAGCACAACAATTAATCCACGGCTATATGAATAATAGTGGTGAATTAATCATCAGTTACTCGAATAAAAAAGGCGAGGAAACCTTGCGGCCGAGCCCGCTGATATCTGGCATCCCTCTCATTACACTGCAAGAACTTATTAGCAATGTCGCGCCATACCCAAAGAATCTCATGCAAGCAGATCAGTCTATTCTATTTCGCGATTATGCCCCTCCATTCGACAAAGCAATTGAATCAATTAGTACTGGTGGTGCTCTATTTAAGAATCAAGCCGCCTGTCCTTTTAATGCCTTTGCAATTCATCGTTTAAAAGCAGCTTCATTGGAGGTGCCCAGCCATGGACTGACCGCCTTGGATCGTGGCACTATTTTGCATGACATTCTTTTTCGATTATGGAAACAGTGGGGTACGTCGCTGGAGCTTCATCGTCAATCGGATGAGGAACTTGATCTTCGGGTTAAACAGGTCGCCTCGGAGGTACTTGAAGAATGGTCAGTTCACCATCCTATTTTGCGCGGACAGCGTTACCGGACGATTGAAATGACAAGACTGCTTAAACTCTTGTGGGAATGGATTAGGTTGGAAAAACAGAGGCCAAGCTTTTCTATTGAGGCTCTTGAGACTAAGCACACAACGACTGTTGGTGATTTAGAGATCTCAATTCGCCTAGATAGAGTTGATAGAGTTAACGACAAACTACTAATTATTGACTACAAAACCGGTGCCATTAACCCCTCACATTGGTATGGGGAGAGGCCAAAGGATCCCCAACTACCACTCTATGTGTCTTCGAGCCAAGTACCCGTTAATGGTTGTGCTTTTGCGCAGATTATCGGCGGCGAAATTCGCTTCATGGGGATCAGTGACAGTCACATGATTGAAGGAGAAAAACTGGGTATTGATTGGAATCAAGCTGTCACGCAGTGGCATAGTTCGATCAGCCTATTGGCGGACGAGTTTACTGCAGGGGTTGCCCAAATGGAGGTCATTCATGCAAGTGGTGTGATCTATCACACTCACTTATTGCCACTCAATCGCTGGTCTGAAGAATCCATCATTAATAAAGACGCCGAAGCAAAGGGTGGGACCAAATGAAAACTATTGCGGACCAAGTCCAAAGGCTAAAAGCGATAGACCCAAAAGAAAGCTTTATTGTTTCAGCCCCTGCTGGATCTGGAAAAACAGGCCTTATAACTCAGCGTATTTTAGGTTTACTCGCAACGGTAAAAGAGCCTGAAGAAATACTCAGCATCACCTTTACCCGTAAGGCCGCTGCAGAGATGGCCTCACGCGTCCATCATGCGCTTCAACAGGCTGCCACCGAGCCAAGGCCTATTGATAGTTATGCTGCTCAGACCTGGGATCTGGCACAACAGGCATTGCTTCGAGATAGAAATTTGAGCTGGAATTTACTCGACATGCCGAACCGATTGCGCATTCAAACAATCGATAGTTTTTGTCGCTACATTGCGCGTCAATTCTCCTTAGAAACTAAGCTTGGTGACATATCGGAACCCAGTGAATATCCCGAAGCCCATTACGAGACTGCAAGCCGCTCGCTACTCCAGCAACTTGAGGTGAATGAATCTTTAGCGCCCTCGCTGGAAATCCTGTTAGCCCATACGGGTAATAATCTAGAACGATGCGAACAACTGCTGTCTGAATTACTCAACAAGCGGGAGCAATGGTTACCACTAATTTTTGGCATTAAAGACAATCGTCATTACTTTAAACAGGTAATCGAGCAGATTGTTGATGAAAATCTATGTTGCCTTTATGAAAGGCTAATGCCGATCAGTGGAGAGCTGATCGAACTAGCTGACTTTGCAGCGAGGCATATACCAGAGGGCAAGAACCAAGCATTGGCTGAACTGGTTGGAATAGTTGAGTTCCCTGAAACTGGCCTTTTAAGCATTCCATGTTGGAAAACACTATTGCGAATGCTGGTGACCAAAGATGGCACTATTCGACTTAAAGTTGATAAAAATATGGGTTTCCCTGCGCATAAGAAAGAACACAAAAAACGTATGGACGACGTCCTCACCTGGTGCAGGGATCAGGACGACCTAGTTGATCAAATTAGCATCGTTCTGCATTTACCGGACCATTCTATCAATCACCGTCAACAGAGTATTCTGAATGCTCTGGCTGTACTATTGCCCCACTTAGCCGCACAGCTTAATACTGAATTTAGGGAACAGGATCAGTGTGATTACCCTGCTATTACATTGTCTGCCTTAGAAGCGATTACACCTACTTCAGATGAGGTTGTGTCCGACGTAACTCTTCGCTTGGATTATCAGTTAAGTCACATTTTAGTTGACGAGTTTCAGGACACATCAGGATCACAGGTGGAGTTGCTAACACAATTGGTAAGCGGTTGGCTGCCTGGCGATGGCCGAACTCTATTCTTGGTAGGCGATGCCATGCAGTCTTTGTATGGATTTCGCAACGCTAATGTTGGCTTGTTTATTAATCTTCAACGCCATTCGATCGGCCCCATCAAATGTACTCCACTTACGCTGTCGACAAACTTTCGTTCAGAACAGGGCGTGGTGGATTGGGTGAACCATGTATTCAACGATGCGTTTCCCAAGAGGGCTGATATCAGTCGGGGCGCAGTTCCCTATTCAGCATCATCAGCCTTCAAATCCTATGGATCTGGTGCCGCGGTTACCTTTAGAGGGTTTTCAGGTGATCTGAGCGAAACCGCACAGGGAGAGCATATAGCCGCCACTTGTCGAGCAATATCAAAAGTAGACAGTAGCCAGTCGATTGCTATTTTAGTACGTAGTCGTAGCCACCTTAGATATATTATTCCAGCACTCCAGTCAGCTAATCTTAACTGGGAGGCCCATGACATTACCCCTCTGGGTACTCGAATGCCGGTGTTGGATATGATGTCTCTAACACGTGCTCTGGTATCTCCTGCTGATAGAATTGCATGGCTTGCATTATTGCGAAGCCCATTTTGTGGCTTGGGCTTAGAAGACTTGCTAACAATATCAAACAGCACCATGGCCAGACCTTACACTGGAGACGCTATTCTCGCTCAGTTGAAGACGATACTCAGCTCACCCTCTGCGGAAAAACTCTCCGATTATGGGCAGCGAGCGCTTAAGCGGATTATCCAAGTCCTACCGAGCGCATGGGATAATCGAGGACGGACGGATATACGTATTGCTGTTGAGGCGGCATGGCAGCGTTTAGGCGGCCCGGCAACTATTGCTAGTGATGCAGATCTAAGTGACCTGCGTCGCTATTTAGACCTTCTAGAAACTTGGCAAGTGGCCGGATTAGTCAAGGACTGGAGAGGCTTCGAAGTCGCAGTGGATAAGCTCTATGCCAATCCTTCCCCGCATTACAGCGGCGAAAAAGACTCTGCGACAACCATTCAAATCATGACCATACATAAATCTAAAGGATTAGAATTCGATCATGTTATTTTGCCCTCTTTAGCCAGTCAGTCGCCGTCGGACAAAAAACCACTACTCAGATGGCAAAAAATCATATCAGACGATAATCAATCATCATTAATTATGGCGCCTTTAGGCCCCCATGATGAGGAGGACGACCCCGTATATGCTTATCTCAAGTATGAATCTAATTTGAAGACCAGGCTTGAAGACACTCGAGTGCTCTATGTGGCGGCAACCCGTGCGATCAAAAAGCTGTATCTGTATGCGAAATTAACCCCGGGTAAGAAAGATGGCTGGAATGCCCCTGGGAAAACTAGTTTACTGAATCCCATTTGGCCGGCAATTGAAGAAAATATAACCGCAGGGTTGTTCAATGTAGAGGCCAAAGGTGATGAGAGCGAAAATTCAGGCAATGATGCAAGCCGTCAATTGGTCCATATACGCCGACTGCCGGCTGAATTTGCTCCACCGAGCCTTGAGAAGTATGCATTACTCGGTCAATCAGGTCCTAAAGCTAATGACTCGTTCTCGGTTAGCGAGGGTGACTTATCGGTTAGAGCGCGACATTTTGGCACTGTTCTACACCGGAGTTTAAAGCAAATAGCTAATGAGGGCCTTGCCGCCTGGCCAGAGCACCGACGCTTAAAATTGCCGCTGACTTGGCGGGCTCAGCTCAAGGAGCTCGGTGTTCTTGCTTCAAAACATGAACTTGCGAAATTGTCTAATGCGATTATGCTCACGGTCACAGATAGCAATGGGCAATGGATTTTAGCCCCGCATTCAAAAGCTTGCTGTGAACAATCTCTTAGTTATTCCCGCGAAGGGGTTGACTCATTTGGAACGTCAGTCATTGACAGAACCTTTATTGATCGGGGCATCCGCTGGGTTATTGATTACAAATTCACACGGCCTAACGAACAGGAAACTAGCGCCCAGTTTGAACAAAGACAGATAAATTATTATAAGGGCCAATTAAATCACTACGCCAGACTCTATAGAGAAATAGGTCCAGAGCCGGTCCGTTGCGCATTATACTTTCCCCAGATAGCCATGTTTAGTGCAGTAACCACTGAATAGTCTTCAAAAACGTTTCGTTTTCAGTACAATAGCGCTCCCCAAGGAACTAACTTAGTCAGGAAATCCGATAATGGACCCGAGAGCAGTAGAAAATATTAATATCGAGCAACCGGAAATTCTGGTAACCCCCGCTGAACTAAAGCGTGAAATTCCGATATCGGACAAAGCCAGACAGACAGTCTCTGATGGACGTAAAGCTATAGAAAACATTCTGGAGCGCAAAGATCATAGAATCTTTGTGGTGATAGGACCCTGCTCGATCCATGATCTTAAAGCCGCCCATGAATATGCAGCTAAGCTGAAGGTGTTGGCAGATAAGGTAAGCGATACTCTACTCATCGTTATGCGTGTCTACTTTGAGAAGCCGCGCACCACGACCGGTTGGAAAGGGTTAATAAACGATCCTTTTATGAATGACTCATTCAAAATCACTGATGGCTTGCATATTGGCCGCCAGCTACTACATGATATTCTTGAAATTGGATTACCTACGGCGACCGAAGCACTGGATCCCATCTCGCCTCAGTATATGCAAGATTTAATCACTTGGTCAGCCATTGGTGCTCGCACCACTGAGTCGCAGACTCATCGAGAAATGGCATCAGGACTGTCTTCGTCAGTGGGCTTTAAGAACGGCACCGATGGAAGCCTGACGGTAGCTATGAACGCGTTACAATCAGTCGCCAGCCCACATCGATTTTTAGGAATAAATTCAGATGGCAAAGTATCTGTGATTACTACCAAAGGCAACCCATATGCCCATGTGGTATTGCGAGGTGGTAATGGCAAGCCAAACTATGATTCGGTCAGTGTTTCAATTTGCGAGCAAGAGCTAACCGCTGAGGGTATAACCCCGAATATTATGGTCGATTGCAGTCATGCAAACTCCAACAAAGATCATAATTTACAACCTTTAGTCCTAGAAAACGTAGCTAATCAAATTCTTGAGGGCAATCAATCTATCATCGGAGCAATGGTTGAAAGCCATCTTAATGGTGGCAATCAGAAACTATCAAGCAATCCTGATGACATGGCCTATGGTGTATCAGTAACAGATGCTTGTGTCGACTGGGAGACCACCGAGAGAAGTATCCTAGAAATGGCTGATAAGCTTAGAGTTGTGTTAAAAACCAGATAACCTCTCTTTGAGCTTTTTATTTGAATGGTCCGCGGTATTGATCTAGGATTGTGATCGATTGCTAAGGTTTTACTACTGGAGTTGTATACGCCCATGCCCCGTCTCATTCTGCTTGTTGTTCTCATTTTTATTGTTTGGTATTGGTGGAGGACCATTAAAGGACTGTCTGCAGAGGAAAAGCGGCCATTTCTATGGCGTAGCGCTTTTTGGTTGGTGTTGGCAGCCTCATTAATTCTGGTTGTCTCCGGCCGAATGCATTGGGTGGGCGCCGGGTTAGCGGCCTTGCTTCCGCTGGGTAAATCATTGTTGGCCTTTGGGTTCCGAGCAGTTCCAATACTCCGACTCTTAGGTCGCTTCAAGACCACCCCTTCTCAATTCAAAACTAAGTCATTAAACGTCACTATTAATTTTTCAAACTCGCAAATGGATGGTGAAGTTCTTATCGGTGAACTAGCCGGTAAAAACTTATCCGAACTCACTGATGATCAGCTAGAAAACTTAGCGGTCCAGTTTAAGGATATTGATCGAGAATCATATGCTCTTTTGTATGCTTACCGCATACGCAGAGGCAGCGCAGGGAAGCAGAGTGAAGGTGGCTTTAGTCACGATAGTTTTGCTAGCCTTTCTGAGAGTGAAGCCTACGAAATTTTAGGCCTTGACCAAACAGCCTCAAAGGAAGATGTCATTAAGGCACACAAAAGGCTAGTTCAGCGCCTGCACCCAGATAGGGGTGGAAGTGATTATCTTGCTGCTAAAATAAATGCTGCTAAGGACAGGCTAGCCTAGGCTACCTGTTGTTAAGAACCCCCTAATCGCTGCTCCCCCGTTGTATTTCGGCTTTCTTTGCCAATACAAAGTGAATGTATCGCCCCAGCCATTTAAACGGTTCTATCTGTGAGTACACGAGCTCAGCATCAATTACGGCCTGTGGGTTCTCATGTCCACCCCTGACAGTGCTTACATAGTCATGGAATACTCTTAACCCAGATGACTTTATAAGCTTGAGTCCAAGTTTCTCTGACCAGTTTTTAACCAGCTCAGGCTGAAATGGCGAGTGTGGTGTTAAGCTACCAGGGTCTGCCTTAAAGCCAGATTCCAACATCTTAAAATTGCCTCGTATTAAATTTCGATAGACCAAAGCATTGTGATTGTAAAATGTCAGAGAAATAAAAGCGCCGCATGAGCTGTGCCTTATAAGTTGACTGAGTAATTCCTCAGGCTTACCCAACCATTCGAGTACAGCATGACAAAGTATTAAATCGAATAGCCCCAACTCTTGAGTATCCAGATCCTGATAAGCACACTGATGCCAGACAATTGCGTCTTCCACCCCTGCAGTATTAGCTGACCGCTTAGCCGCGGCAGTCATGTTCGCCGATAAATCATTGTAAGTAACGCAGTGTCCAAGCTCCGCAAACCTAACAGACATTTGACCCAGCCCACCGCCGATATCAAGAACTCGTATTGGTTTTGAATGTTTAATCGTGGGTATAACGGCCAATAAATCGCGCCAAATCACCGCCAATCGAATATCGCCTTTTAAACCTCCGTAGACTTTACTCGAAAACTTTTCCGTTAAATCGTCAAAATTACGATCTTCGCCAGTAGAACATACCATGTCGTTCTTCAACTCATTGAATCTTGCATTAAAACAAAAACTGACAACCGGTTATATAGCCTCAGCGAGTTTTGCGCATTACAATATCCATTCTCAAACCAAGGCGACAAGTATGAACAATTCACCTACCGTGGCCCTAGCTATGGACTTAGTTTCAAGGCCCTCGGTTACGCCCTTTGATGCTGGCTGCCAGGAAGTGATGATCAAGCGTTTAGAACGCTCTGGTTTCGCTGTGGAACGGCTGAAATTTGATGATGTCGACAATTTTTGGGCGATTCATGGTAGCGATGGACCTATTTTCTGCTTCGCAGGCCACACCGATGTGGTTCCTACCGGCCCGCTCGACCAGTGGACAAACCCACCATTTTCTCCAGTAATCAAAGATGGTCTGCTATTTGGCCGTGGCGCTGCCGACATGAAGGGCTCTCTGGCTTCTATGGTGGTCGCAGCAGAACAGTTTGTAAAGGCATACCCAGACCATCCCGGCAGGCTTGCTTTTTTGATTACCAGTGATGAGGAAGGCGTGGCTATTAATGGAACTGTGCGTGTTGTTGACTGGCTTAAAGCCCAGGAGATAATTCCGCAGTGGTGTTTGGTGGGTGAACCTTCAAGCTCTGAAAAATGTGGTGATACAATAAAAAATGGACGCCGAGGATCCTTGGGTTGCTCTATGACCATCACTGGACTTCAAGGTCATGTTGCCTATCCGCACCTCGCATCAAACCCAATCCATTTGGCCACTCCAGCAATAAACGAACTAATCGCAGAAGTTTGGGACGAGGGAAATAACTATTTCCCGCCTACCTCATTTCAGATTTCCAATATCGCTAGCGGCACAGGCGCAACTAATGTGATACCTGCAGACATTCAAATTGTGTTCAACTTTCGCTTCTCTACCGAAGTTACCGAACAACAACTGCGTCAGCGTGTTGAGGATATCTTGGACAGGCATGGATTCAATTACAGTATGAACTGGAGACTAAATGGCCAGCCATTTTTAACTAAAGCTGGGTTATTAGTTGATGTGGCTAGCGAGTCCATCGAGGACGTCACAGGAGTAAAAACCGTATTATCCACCGCCGGCGGTACTTCTGACGGTCGATTTATAGCACCAATGGGCTCTGAAGTACTTGAGCTAGGGCCTCTAAATAGCAGTATTCACCGCGTTGATGAGCATGTATCAACAGAAGATTTAAATAAACTAACCAAGATTTATCAAAAAATTGTATCGCATTTACTGTGCTGACTAGTTTATTGAGCTTAATCTGAATTAATGTGGCGATATCAATGAGCTATCAAACTTCACTTCTGTATATCTCCACAGTCGCTATCTGGGGATCGACCTGGCTGGTCATTACCTTTCAGTTAGGAACCGTCGATCCGATGATCTCAGTTATCTACAGAATGGCGTTGGCCTCCGTGTTGCTTTTTTTCCTCTGTAGATTTCTTGGTGTAACATTGCGTGCATCAGGAGTAGATCACTTTTTCTTCATGATTCAGGGAGTATTGAGTTTCGGAGTGAATTTTTGGTTTATCTATATGTCTGAGATGTTTTTAACAAGCGGAATCATCGCTGTTATATTTTCTCTGATTGTCTTTTTTAACCTGATCAATGGACGTATTTTTTTAAAACGCCCTATTGAGAGGAATACGGTACTTGGAGGCTTAGTCGGCCTGGGTGGATTATATTTACTATTCTCTCCCGAGTTGAGTAATGCTAGCACCGAGCAAGATGCTCTAAAAGGGTTTGGCTTGGCTTTAACCGCTGTATTTAGCGCATCATTAGGAAATATGTCCGCGACACGAAGCGGCATGCTCGGTCACTCAGTATGGAGAATTAACGCCTGGGCTACATTATATGGTGCCGCTGCGCTAAGTATAATAGCAATGCTAACAGATACAGCTTTCACATTTGACTCAAGCCTCGAATATACCTTGTCACTAATCTACTTATCGGTTTTTGGTACAATCTTAGCTTTTGGTGCCTACTTGAAGTTGATGGTGATTATAGGCCCTGAAAAGGCGAGTTACGGTGCCCTCATGATACCGTTCGTTGCAATCGGTCTATCAACTATTTTCGAGGACTACCAGTGGACATCGATAGCTGCCAGCGGTTTTCTTTTGGCAGTATTGGGCAATTATCTAGTCATGCGAAAACAGCGCTAGGAAGGGATTTTACGAAGTGCGAAAATATCGAAGCGAGTACTTTTCCCAGTAAGGGAGTAAGTCGGCGGTAAGTCTGCAAGGAACTCAGCATTGGTAGATCTTTTAACAACGACTCTATAGCGTGCGCTGTCAATGGCAAGCTTCAGCAGCGCGTCTGCGTCATCGTCTCCACCAACAATATTTTGGAATGCCTGCATCTCCTTCTTAACCTTCGCCGACTTTTTTCGGTGAGGGAACATTGGATCCAAATAGATTACGTCTGGCCAGTCTTCCTCTGTCAGTGACTTAATCACATCAGTAGAATCGCATTCAAGAAATTTAAGACGTCCCATTACATCTCTTAACTCAGGATCATCGCTCCCTGCACGTATAGCTCTTTCAATGCCATCACGAAGCAGGCAAGCTATTATGGCGTTGCGCTCGAAAAGCCGCACATCGCAGCCTAGGGAGGCGAGCACGAAGGAGTCACCACCCAAACCCGCGGTAAGGTCAAGAACCGAAGGAAAAAATCGCCCCGACACCCCTACCGCTTTAGCTATGGCCTGACCATTACCACCACCATACTTGCGCCTGTGGGTGTTGGCACCATTATGGAAGTCAACACGGATTGGTCCATGCAATCGACGATCGTTTGGATGCAACGAAATACCATGCTCGCTGACAATTAAGGCATAACCCTGATTATTAGGATCTGCTACGGCTTTCCCATCACCCTGGGAACCATTGGATAGTGCGATGCCCAACTCATCGGATAATCGCTTCACTACGGGCAAATAGAGCGGTAAGTCGCAGCTAATAGTGATGTTTTGCATATTAATCTACCACTCAAACGAAGAAAAATGTGATACGGAATGAGAGTATTACTATCCCACTGCGTGCTTAAGCAAATTATGCCTAAACTTTAAACAAAATACCCATGATTACTCACTCAGTTTTATGACTGGAAAAGATTGCTGTTGAACCTCGGTTAGTGAAACCATCGGAGGTATCCCATAATAGATCCTAGATCAGTAATGACCGCACGTGTCACTCAGGGCAACATAAAAAATCGTGGGAAAAATACAATCTTTTTTCGTCTCTCTTCGTTAACCTGCAATAAAACCGAATAGCGAAATCTCGACCTTCTATTCATCATGATGTACTAAACGAACCAGACCTGATCAATGATACGAACATAATTATAGTGGAAATGCATAGCTGTGCAGTCTGCGCAGTGTAATATTCATAAACGGCCACACTTGTGAGTAGCTAATACTGCTTATCTATAGTGACGAAGTTCACACAACCGACATAAAGTTATGCACAAATTCTGTGGATAACTTTGTGGATTAACCTTGGATTTGTGGCCTAAATCCATAAAAAACATGCCGCCCGCTTAGATTGGTTACTTTTTAACCATTTAAAAAAAGCTATATATATCAATAAGATACGGTTATTGAATACAACAATCAATGACTTACGAGCATTACCTAACGCAAGAGGGTAAAAC